>Ga0208748_1000289_pt1 | contig 26281 bp, 34 predicted proteins | sample Knorr_S7_td_Bott_FD_185599 | JGI IMG/M metagenome (GOLD analysis project Ga0208748, IMG submission 185599) | Marine microbial communities from Southern Atlantic Ocean transect - Knorr_S7_td_Bottom_ad_4513_LV_A (SPAdes) (version 2) | ecosystem: Environmental > Aquatic > Marine > Oceanic | place... | reverse complement strand
GGAAGTGTGAGAAGGTTTACGGAAGAACAATACATACTAGAACAAAGTGTGATTAAACCAGAAAAGAAAAAACTGATTAAACCAAAAATAAAGACTAATTAAAAAAATAACACTAAAAATTAAAATCGAGCATCAAATTATACTCATTTGCATTATGTCATTCAACCTCAGAATACATTTACACAGAATCAAGATAATTCTTAATAATCACTTCATAATTAACAATATGTGGATTTCAATAAATTTTGTAGTGAGGTACTTAAACTCAACCCAAAGATACGATTTGCTGGAGTCTATAGCACTGTAAATGGTAACATTTGGTATAAAATGCAAGAAGGAATTACAAAAATATTTGACGATGAGCAAACTAAAGACTCTATGGTGCATGGATACATGAGATGGAAAAACCGTATGCATGTTGCAGATCTAATAGGTACGCCAATCTACACCATGACAAAATATCCTAAAATAAATCGCATTACGTTGCCTTGTGGAGGTAATGCCTTGATCATGATAAGTACACAGACTGACCTTGAACCTGTTGAAATAGTTGATGCAGTTTGTGAACTGCGAAAAAAATATGAAGATGATAAAGATTATGAGCCACGTAGCCAAACATGTTAACCTTTTCTTTCTGATTTAACAATAACATTTTCTACTTTATAAAAAAATCAATAATACTCTTCATGAAGATAACACCACTTCCAAATATTGTCTGGGATTGCTCTCATTACAGGATGCCCAGTTTCTTGAAAGTGCTTTGTTGCATGTTTTCCAATAGATGAATCACAACAACCAACATGTCCACATGTTAAACACATTCTAAGCGCAACCACTGGAAGATGTTCTATTTCACACTCCTCACAGCTTTTTGTGTTTGGTGGAATTCTTTTTTTTTCTTGGGAGAAATGATTACATTCTTTTGGCATATTGTTATCTTTTTTTAGGGTATCCTTTTGATTCTACACTAGATCGTTGGTATTGGAAATTACTCTGAAGATTTTTACAGTATAATCCCCTTCAAAAATATTTACAAATTCTCCAGTGCTTAAATCAAGATTTCTAACTCTGAATTTGTATTCAAAAGAACCATCTTCTTTCACATCAACCTGTGTAAAGTGGACTGGATCTTCTCCCTTGTAAATTTGAATGATCACTGGATAGCTTTCAACATAATCAGATGCAGCTCCTATGACTACTCCCCATGGAAGTTTATTGTCTTGAGGAATACTCATTGTAGTGACAGTTTCTTGCAAACTAATTTTCTCATTAATCGGAGTTACAGTAATGCTATTTTGATTAGTTTCAGCAGAAATATCATTTGGAATCATCATTATGCCAATTACTGTCATGATTGTTCCAATCAAAAGTATACTTGATTTTGTATTCATCTTAGTTTCTTTTTTTTTCAAGTCCTTTAAAAAATTTGTTACTAATTCATTCCAACTTTATTTAGATTATGGTAATTCCTCTTCTAAATCAGAACATGCCTTGTGAACCCACTTTTCTTTAGAGTTTTTTAGTATCTCTTTTCCAATTTTGATTGCCTCTCCACATTCTACACATTTTCCATTAAATCTAGCCTTCACAGATTCTCCTTCGTCCTGTCCAATTTTAACTAGTCTCTCAATGAAAATTTTCTGGATCTGCTTTACCAAATGTAGGGGTGGACCGGATGGGATTTGAACCCACGACCTTTGCGGGATTTCTCCTTACGCAGTGTGAGTGCGTCATCCAAACCAAACTAGACGACCGGTCCAACAAATTTACAAAAACACAAGCTTTTTTGTCTTTAGATTTTGATATTTTATGATTACAATGAACTTTTAGTTCTATTTCTTGACCCCAAGTGTTCTGTTCTTTAGTCTCAAGTATGGATTTCTGCATTTTCTACATCTTGTAGCATTAATATCATTTCTAGCTCCACATTTGAAGCAAATTTTCATAACAAGACGTGCTTGTTGTGCAATGCGTTTTTTTTCAGGGTCTGAAATTGGCATTTAAATATCTCCAAAATCTCTCTCTTTTATTCTAATCGGATTTTTCCATCTTTCCTGCCAATAACACAGGTACTTCTGTAGGTCTCTTTGCTACTGGAACGTTTGCCTTGTTGAACATGGATATTTTGGATTCGGCAGAACCATAAGTTCCCATGACGATTGCACCGGCATGCCCCATTCTCTTTTCTTTTGGTGCTGATCTTCCTGCAATGTATGCTACAGTTGGTTTGTTAAATCCAGTATCGATAATTCTTTGAGCCAAAATTTCTTCAGAGTCCCCTCCGATTTCTCCTACAACCACTAACCCTTCTAAATCTGGAATATCTTTTATCATCTCAAATGCATCAATAAGTCTTGTACCGTTAACTGGATCTCCTCCAATGCCAATTGTAATTAATTGTCCAAACCCTGCAGTAGTTAGTACATCTGAAATTTCATAGAGTAATGTTCCACTCTTTGATAGGACAGCAATCTTCCCTGCCTTGAACGGAGTTACTGGCATGATTCCAATCTTGATTACTCCTGGAATTATGATTCCAGGAGTGTTTGGTCCAATGACTATTGCTCCTTTTTGTTTTGCTAGCTCTAGTGTTAACATAGTATCTCTAATTGGAACATGTTCTGGAATTGCAACTAGTAACTTGATTCCAGCTTCTAGTGCGTCTTTTGCAGCACCAAGAAAGAATTTCGCTGGAACAAAGATAATTGAAATTTTTGCATTAGTGGCATCTACTGCCTCTTGCATTGTATTGTAAATTGTAACCTTATCTTCAAATTTTTGACCTCCTTTACCTGGGGTTACTCCTGCAACTATATTGGTGCCATCTCTAATCATGTGTCTTGTATGTATAGATCCGTATACCCCGGTAATTCCCTGAACAATAACTCCTTTTTTCATATAGTCCTGATCTTCTGGTTTTCCTTTGAGCAGTTCAAAAATATCTATCAATTCTTTACTCCCATTACTGCTGCATTGATTGCTTCTTCTACTGAATCGTAAATCTTTATTCTAGAGCCTTGAAGTATCTCTTTTGCTTTTTCTGATTCAACTCCTTTCAGTCTTGAAAACACTGGCAAGTCAATTAAATTATTCTCATATGCTTTAAGAAATGCTTCTGCTACTATTGTTGTTTTTACAATTCCTCCATAGAGGTTTACTAAAATTCCTTTTACTTTACTCATCTTGCTGATCAAAGTTAATGCTTCATAAACTGATTCTGTAGTTGCACCACCACCTACATCTAAGAAACATGCTGGCTTACCGCCATTATCAGATAACATATCAAGTGTTGACATTACAAGTCCTGCACCGTTTCCAACTACTGCAATGTTTCCATCCAACTCAACTAATGAGAACCCACTTTTTTCTGCTCTTTCTTCTATCTCTGAGATCTCTTGATATTTTTGTAATTCATTATGTCTGAAATTACTGTTATCATCTGTTACAAATTTACCATCAAGTGCAATTACTGCATCGTCTTGCATAATTGCAAGTGGATTGATTTCTACAAGCTCTGCTTCTTTTTCAATTGTGAGCTTTGATAATTTTTTCAAAGTATCAATAAAACCATCTGCTATTTTTCCTTCTAATCCAATCTCTTTTGCAACTTCGTTTGCAATTTCATCTGAGACATCTCCTAATCCAATTTCTTTGATGATTTGATTTTTTACTGATTCAATTTCAACCCCACCATCTGATGATGCAATGATTGTGTAGCATCTTTTTGAACGGTTCAAAAATATTGATAGGTACAACTCTTTTTTGATGTCTGCCATCTTTTCGAGCAAAATAGCCCTTGCTTTTTCTCCCTTGATTATCAAATCCATGACTTGAGGATATTTTAGCTCAAATTCATCATCATTTTGACATATTTGAATTCCTCCTGCCTTGCCTCTTCCTCCTACAGGAACCTGGATTTTAATCACAAATGGATATCCTAACTCTTTTGCATGTTTCCTTCCTTCCTCTATATTGGTAGATGATTTACTATCTAGAAGATTAATTCCATACTCTCGAAATAGTTCCTTTGCCTGAAACTCTAGTAAACGCATGCAAAAATTCTGACCTTTACGGTCCTTATTAATTATGATATTATCCTAACTGTTCCTCAAGAAAATCAATCATCTCCAAAAAGCGATCCTGACTTTTTCTCAATAATTCTTGAGGGTATTCTTCAATTGTAAATACAAACTGTTGCTGAAAGCTTGGAACCAAAACTCCACCTGATGTAACCATCTGCTCAATTACATGTCCTTTGGTAAGTGTACATACAATTTCTTCATAAGAGTCATCATCTTCTTCTAGAGTTTGTCTGTAAAGAACAATGGGCCTGTTTGTCTTTGCAACAATGTTTGAACCTTTTTCTAATAATTCTGATAAATGCTGAATCTGCCAAGCATCAAGGCTGATTTGCTTTACCATATTCTTAATGCCTGATTTTTCTATTTAACCGTGGTAAAACAATGCATGTTCACTATTTGTTGTCAATAAAGTAACCTAATGAAATCAAAAAGAAAGAAAATGATTTGGCATTTATGCCATATCTAGTGCTCTAGAGTGTTTTCTCGTATGTGGTCTTTCACCTGAATACTTTCTTCTCATGTGTCCTGATGGTCTTCCATAGATTAGTTCTAAGAACCATGACTCATGCTCAATCTCTTCTGCTAGGATATCTTTTGCAATATCATATGTTGTAGGATCTTTTCCTAATGTCATCTGGCAAATTTTATTCCAGTTGACTAATGCGCCTTGTTCCGCTTTGAGACATTTTTCTAGGATTTCTTTGTAATCTGTTGGATTTGCTGGAAGCTGTAAGAATTCACAACCTGACATCTTGATAAATTCAGTTGCATCATTTGGAAGTTTACCTCCTAATTGATAGATTCTCTCAAGACATGATTCAAAGTGGCTGAGATCTTCTAATCGTGCATCTTCAATGATTCCTTTCAGTCCTTCTCCTTTCATGCCTGTACAATGTGCTCTGAGGTTGGTAAAGTAGTAGTATGCTGTAAATTCAACTGCAGCATTATTGATTAACTGTTTTAACAACTCATCGACATCAAGACCATTTTGTTTTAGAACATTAATTCCAACAACATTTGTTGTGTTTGATTCGGACATTTCATTATAGAATTAATAATTGTAATAAAAGTATTACATTAATTCTCAAAATCTATTCTACAGAGATTCTTATTTTTTGTCCATCAATATCGTCATTTTTGTATTCTTTGCAGGATTCTGTAAAATTAACCTGTTTTACTCTAACTAAAAATGCCAAGTCTTTAGTTCTTTCTTTTACCATTTCAAGTGACTCCTCATCCAAATCAAGAATTGATGCAATCTCTAAAACATCAGTTGGATTGTATCCTCTTTCTTTTCTAAGAGTTTGAAGTCTTCTTGCAACATCTTTTACTAATCCTTTTGCCATCATCTCTTTGTTTCGTAATGTTGAGATGAATACGATATAGTTATCTCTTTTTGATACTGCAAAGTTTTCATTTGCATCAAAATCTACAACAAAATCTTCACTATCCAATGAAATAGTTTCTCCATCAATATCAAAATCAAATTTTCCATCTTTCTGTAATGATGAAATAATCTCTTCAGAATTTGTCTCTGTAAAAATTGAAACTAGTTTACTCATATGTTGTTTTACCTTAGGTCCTATTCTCTTTCTTTCTAATTCGATAACTGCCTTAACAGGTAATCCTAATTGTTTTAATTCTAAAATTTGTTCTAATCCAGATTCTTTTTCTGTTTCAACAATACTAAATTTTTCTATGTTTAATTGTGATTGCAATAAATCAGATAATGATTCAAGTTTAATTTTCTGACCTTTTCTTACACAAATCTGCGCTTCATTTAGTGGCCATCTTCGCTTTAACTTTCCTTTCATTCTTGCAGCAGAAGATACAGACACAACATCTTTCATAATATCAAATGATTCCTCAATCTCTTCATTGACAAGTGATTCTTGATATTGAGGCCATTTGTCAAGTAGAATACTTTGTTTCCCATCAAATACTGTTTGATATAGATACTCACTGGTAAATGGGCAAAACGGATGAATCAAAATATTAATTGTTTTCAGCACTTTACTTAGTACTGCATAAATTGCCAGTCTTCTGTTTTTCTTTTTCTCATCTTCATCCCATAATTCTCCTCTAGTAATTGGAATGTATACTTGGCTTAGATTATTTATGATAAAATCGTCAATTGCTTTGGCACCCTCATGGAATTTACACGTTTGATTCCTTTCCGTAATTTCACGAATTAATTTTTGAAGTTTTGATATGAGCCAAATATCTGGAGATGTTAACAAATCATTTTGCTTTGCCCATTCAATTGTCTTTGATTGATCAAAATTATCATATTGGCTATTTTGTTTAAAGTAAAGATGCAGATTAAATAATGTGTTAATTACCTGATATGGTCTTGACATTAATTCATCAGTACTGAAACTTAGTGGCTCAATTGGACTTGCCTTCCACATAAAATAAAATCTCACCAAATCAGCAGGATATTTTTGCAGTAACTTTGCTCCATCCAAAACATTTCCTTTGCTTTTACTCATCTTACCTCCATTTTCATCAAGTACATGTCCTTGGAACAAAAATGACTTGAAAGGAGGATTTGGGCCATTATTTAATATCACATTTTCAATAAGTAGAGTATATGCCCATCCTCTGGTTTGATCAATTCCTTCTGTGAAAAATGGTGCAGGAATTTCTTTTGAATATTCTTCGTCTGTCAATGATGAATATGGCGCAGAACCACTATTGTGCCATGTATCTAAAACATACTCTTCTCTCTTTGTTTTGACGCTGCCACATTTTTTGCACTTTACAGTAATATTATCAATCCATGGTCTGTGTAATTCAAAGTCTGGCCCATCTGGCAAATTCTCTGCAGCATCCACAATTTCCTTTCTTGTAAAGAACCAATTTTTTTCACCACAATCTTCACAACTCCAAACAGGTAGTGGACAACCCCAAATCCTTTCTCGTGAAATACACCATGGGTGTTTTTCTCTAATAATTCCAAGGAATCTATTTTTTGGTTGCTCAAAAAAGTATTCTACACTTTCTGCTGCTTCAATTGCTTTGTTGTCAAGACGGTCAAGCTTGTAAAACCAACCTCTTCTGGCAAGCCATACAATGGGATGGCGTGATCTCCAGCACAAGGGATATTTGTGTTTTATTTTTCCAATCTTTACAAGGGCATTGCAATCTTTTAGATCTTCGACAATTACTCTGTCTGCATCTCTGACAAACATTCCTGAGTATTTACCTGCTTGAGCAGTGAATTTTACTTCGTCATCAATAGGGTTGAAAATTTTGACATTTCTTTTGTTTGCTATTTTGATATCTTCTTCTCCATTTGCAGGAGATAAATGCACTAACCCACTTCCTGCACTAATATCAACAAATGATTCAGAGACTGTAACATGATAATTGTCTAGTTTTGCACATTCATTTAATCCTGGAACTAAATCCAACAATGGGTGAATGTATTTTTTTCCTTCAAATTCTGAACCCTTTATAGTTTTTTCAATTTTATAATCATCAATCTTTACCTCTATCATGAATTCTTCTAGTCTGGTCTTTCCAACAACCCATATCTCATTTTCTACTTTGACATAAGCATAGTCTTCTTCAGGTTGTAAACCAACCATTGCATCTGTAATTAGAGTAAATGGCATGGTAGTCCATACTATCAAAAATGCATCTTCATCAACTAGTTTTACTTTATAGTAAAGTGATGGATCTTTAACTTCTTCATAACCTTGATTTACTTCTGAATGACTAAGTGATGTTTGGCAACTTGGGCAATATGCAATTACAGTAAAGTCTTCTTCTAAAATTCCGTTTTCATATGCTTTTTTTAGCACTTGCCATTCTCTTTCAATAAATTCATCTCTAAAAGTCCAGTATGCTTTGTCATGATTAAATGACATGCCCAATAACTCATCAACTTCTACCCATGCCTTGTTGTATTTTTCTACAACTTTTTTACATTCAGCTACTATTCTTTCAATCCCAAATTGTTTAATTAATTCTGTTTTTCCACCTGTTACCCCTAACTCTTTTTCAACTTGTAATTCTACTGGAAGTCCTTGGGTATCCCATCCTCCGTTAAATTCAATTTTTTTTCCCTGTAATGTGTTGAACCGATACCACAAATCTTTGATGACTCTACCTCTTAGATGTCCTGCATGTGGAATTCCATTCATTGTTGGCGGCCCTTCAATGAATCTGATTTTTTCAGGCTTGTCAGATGCAAAAATCTGTTTTTCTAAATCAATTGATTTGATGTATGCTTTTACTTGAGATTCTATTGCTTTTGCATCAAACTTGGTAGAAAATTCCATCTGGATTTTGATATGTGTGTGGCATTATAAAGCTAAATTAGTTTTACAAGATTTGGATTATATTATTGGGTAAATGATCATCATTGTTGGTAAATGTTCTGGTAGTTGGTTCTGGTGGAAGAGAACATGCATTGTCATGGAAACTGTCTCAAAGTCCTAAGGTTGATACTGTTTTTACTGCTCCTGGAAATGGTGGAACTGAAAACAACGTTCCAATAAATGTGGATGATTTGGATGGATTATCTGATTTTGCTCAACAAAATAATTGCTTTACCATAATTGGACCTGAAGCTCCATTGGCAGCTGGAATTGTTGATAGATTTAATCAGCGTGGACTCAAAGTTTTTGGTCCTTCTCAACAAGCAACACAGCTTGAATCAAGTAAGATTTGGGCTAAGAATTTTATGAAACGAAATGATATTCCTACTGCACGATATGAAATATTTGATGATGCTCAAAAAGCTCAAGATTATGTTAAATCACTTGGTTACAATGTTGTAGTGAAGGCTGATGGCCTTGCTGCAGGAAAAGGTGTTATTGTTTGTAATAGTAACGAAGAAGCATTTTCTGCAATTCAGACAATTTTAGTCAAAAAAACATTTGGTGATGCTGGAAATCGCATCATTGTTGAAGAAAGAATTGATGGGATTGAAGCCTCATACATTGCGCTTTGTGATGGTGAGATTGCCATTCCTATGGCAACAAGTCAAGATCATAAGAGAATTTTTGATAATGACAAAGGTCCTAACACTGGTGGCATGGGTGCATATTCTCCAACTATGATTATTGATGATGCACTAGCGAAAAAAATCCATGAAAAAATTATTGATAAAACAATTCAGGCTATGAAAAATGAAGGTATTTCTTTTAAGGGATTTTTGTATGCTGGAATAATGATTAGTAATAATGAACCCTCTGTTTTAGAATACAATGTAAGAATGGGTGACCCTGAATGTCAACCAATTACAATGAGAATGGATTTTGACTTGTATGATTATTTTGTTGCAAGTGTTGATGGAAAACTGTCATCAATGCCCCCAACCTCTTGGAAAAATCAATCTGCAGTATGTGTTATTTTAGCATCTGAAGGATATCCAGAGTCATATGTCAAAAATGAAGAAATCTCTGGTTTTGATTCTATTCCAAATAATATCTATGTTTTTCATGCTGGAACAAAAAAAATAGATGGAAAAATCCTCTCAAATGGTGGACGTGTTTTAGGAGTTACAGCATTAGGTGACTCTTTGAAATCTGCAATTACAAATGCTTATACTGTAGCTGACAAAATCTCATGGTCTCACAAGTATTGTAGAAGAGATATTGGTCAAAAAGGTCTTTCTTATCTCTGAGTCTCAAAAATTCTATCTTCTGTTACAATCCAATCAATTATGACATCATGTTCTGATTTTGGAATATTTTTTACAATCTGTTTTTCCAAAGTCAAAGATATTGTGGTGGTCTTGTGTTCTCCTAGGAATTTATCATAAAATCCATGACCATATCCTAATCTAACTCCAATTGGAGAAATCCCTACTGTTGGTACTAAAATTACATCCAGATTGTTATCTATCTCACAATCGTCTTTTGGCTCCATAATATCAAAACTGCCTTTTTCTAGGCTTGAAAAATCACTGATTTTTCTAAATTCAATGTTCTCTCCAATAACTTTTGGCAAAAAAACATCTTTTCCATTACTCAGTAGTTCTTGGATAATATCCTGTGTTAAAATTTCACTTCCAATTGGATAGTATGCTCCAATCTTCTGAGCATCTCTGAATGCATTAATTTTTTTTATTTTTTTTTGCATCTTTTCACTCACAATCTTCATTAAATCAAAAGACGTATTGTCTCTTTTTTCTAAAAGAAGACTTCTAAGTGATTTTTTATCCGGACTGTCTTCCAATTTGACTACTCAAAGATGCTGCAGTGATTGTATTTTTTAATAGCATGGCAACTGTCATAGGCCCAACTCCTCCAGGAACTGGCGTTACAAAAGATGCTTTTTGAATGATCTGCTCAAAGTCTGAATCTCCTACTAATTTTTCTTGAATTCTTGATATTGCAACATCAATTACAACTGCACCCTCTTTAATCATCTCTGGTGTTAGAGTGAACTTACTTCTATCCCCTACCGCAGTAATGACAACATCTGCAGATTGGCAAAGCTCTGTTAGATTTTTGGTTCTCGAATGGCATGTCAGAACTGTAGCATTTTTCTCTAATAATAGATGATAAAGTGGCTTTCCAACAAGATTACTCCTATTTATTAATACAATATTTTTTCCATCCAAATCAATTCCATGATAGTCAAACATTTCCATTATTCCCAATGGGGTACATGCAACTAGTACTGCTTTTTTCATAGCAAGCAATCCTGTATTGTGTGGTGTTAAACCATCAACATCTTTTAGTGGAGATATTCTTGATATGGTGACAAATTCATCTAGTTGTTTGGGCAATGGAAGTTGGATTAGAATTCCGTGAACTGCACTATCCTTGTTCAAATTTTCAATAATATTATTGAGTTGTATTTGTGTAGTGTTTACATCAAGTTTATGATCTTTGGTAATAATTCCTACTTCTTCACATGCCTTGTGTTTGTTTCTAACATAAGTAGCAGAAGCTGGATCATTCCCAATCAAAATTGTGGCTAAACAAGGGGTGATTCCTTGAGTTTTTAGCTCTTCCACTGCTTTTTTGACCCTATCTTTTACTAATTGAGCAATAACTATTCCATCTATCTTGATACCTGTCATGTTCTATTTCTGATTAGTAGATATTTAATACTTAAATTTCACTGGTTGTACACCAATGAAACTTGATTTTGATCTAAACAATTCAATTGAAAAAATAAAAAAAAGCAGAACATATTTTCATACCTTCATTGATAAACCAAGTTTAGCTGTTGGAGTCTTGGTTCTAAAACCTGGAGAAGAAGATACTCAAGCACCACATGATAGCGATGAGGTATACTATGTAATTTCTGGTGATGGTTTTTTGAAAATTAAAGACAAAAATTACAAAGTTTCAAAAGATAAAGTATTCTTTGTAGCAAAGGATTTCAAGCATTATTTTCATGGAAACAAAAAAGAACTAAAAGTTTTATACTTTTTTGGTGGACCTGACACTTAACTGATAATTGTTCTTCTATCTGAAACTCTGATCTTTTTTCTAGCAAACAAATTAACTGCTTCAGGGTAAATTTTATGTTCTTCTTTTAGAATTCTTTTTGATAATGACTCCACAGAATCCTTTTCCATGACTTTGACAACTGCCTGAATAATTATGGGGCCTGTATCCGTCCCTGAATCAACAAAATGTACTGTACACCCTGAATATTTTGCGCCATGATCTAATGCTTGTTTTTGTGAATCTAATCCTGGAAATGCTGGAAGTAATGCTGGGTGGATATTGATCATCCTGTTTTTGTATTTTTTTACAAATTGTGGACTGATAATTCTTATAAATCCTGCAAGACAAACAAGGCCATTTCTAGGCGTAACCCCATGTTTTGTTAGAGCGGCAATTACCTTTTTGTCATATTGCCATCTATTGCCTTTGAAGCCCTTACTTTCAATGATCTCTATGTTAATTCCTAACTTTTCTGCTATATTCAGTCCTTTTGCATTTGACTTGTTTGAAATTACTACTGCTGGATTGATTGGAATCTTTTTTCTCTTAATTGACTTTAGAATAGACTCCATGTTGCTCCCACGACCTGAAATTAATATTCCTAGATTTAGCAACTAGTCAATAGTAGATCAAACCTGCAATTTATATCAAATCTAATTACCTTCATTTTCATTGTCTAGACAAATCAGGATGACAAAAAATGGAATCCTGTGTGAAGTTAATGATAAACGCGTTTACTTGGATCCGAAAAATGCTGATGTTACAGGAATCAATTTTGTCTCTCATGCGCATATTGATCATCTTCCTTCAACAAATGGGGGAACTATTCTATCATCAGTTGAGACCAACAAAATAGCTAATCTTCGTGGATTTAAGATGGAAAATCATGTTGATTCACTCGATGGTTTCTCTTTAATTGATAGTGGTCATATTTTTGGTGCAAAAGGATTACTCTTTGATGATATTTTCTATACTGGTGATATCTGTACTAGAAAACGTGGGTTTCTTCAAGGTGCAAAAATCCCAAAATGCAAAACTCTGATAACTGAATGCACCTTTGGTCTACCTGAATTTATTTTTCCTGCAATTGATGAAATTCAAAAACAGGTAAATGAATTAATTTCTGGGTTTTATGGAAAAGGTATTCCTGTAATTTTAATGGGATACCAATTAGGGAAAGCGCAAACCATTACTCAACTCTTTGGTCATTGGGAACCACTTTACTTTCATGATTCTGTAAAAGAGATGAATTCACTTCATCAAAAATTGGGAATTCCTCTCAAGGATGGAATTGGTCATTCTGAGGCTGAAAAAAATGGCCTATTAGAAAAAAAACCTTGGGTGATGGTTGCACCAATGATGTCTAGTAAAAATAAATTCCTTCAGGACATGAAGTCAAAATATGGTGCAGTGACAATAGGATTCAGCGGATGGGCGCAATCATCAAAATTCTCTTTTGGAAGACGAGCTGACTATTCAATTACTATGAGTGATCATTGTGACTTTAATGAACTTGTAAACATGGTGGTACAATCTGGAGCTGAACAAGTTTACACTATACATGGTTTTGTTGATGAGTTTGCAGAACACTTACAAAAAATAGGAATTAATGCACAACCTTTACTGGAAAATTCTTTAGACGACTTTACTTAGTAAATTTATTACATTCACAATCTGCAACTAGACATGTTTCTAAATTTCTAATATGATCATGGGAGAAATGTTTGCATTTTTCATTTTTACATATTCTTCTTTGAGCTTCTTTTTGTACAACTTTTTGGGCAATTGCATTTGCCTGGTCCTTCGAATATCCTTTTTTGTCAATATAGAAATGAACAATACTATTGTATAGTAAATCTGGGTTGAATTGTTTTTCTAACATGGGATTACCTGGGTATAATACTGCTTTATTCTATTAAAATAACGTGCAACGAAGTATTCTTCTGTAATAATTTTTAACTCAAAATTACGCCTATATCCATAAGATTTGTGTGAGTAAAATCAGTTACAATATTTCCTTTTTGTTTTTGAAAGAATCTGCCTGAGTCACTGTTTATGAGAAATTCTTTCATTACAGATGAATCTATTCTAATATTTTCTGTAATAGCTCCCGCAAAAACAGAATTTCCATCTATTCCATCTGTGCCCATAGATGCAATGACAATTTTTTTTAATTTTTGTGTATTTTTTAGAATTCTCAAAACAAGTTCTTGGTTTCTCCCACCCATCCCCTTTCCAAGAATTCTCACTGTTGTTTCACCTCCAAAAATTAGACATATTTTTTTGTGCTCTGAAATATTCTCAAGAATTTTTGTTACTGCATCTTTGATATCTCCAAAAATCTGCATTGTAGTAACTTTATAACCAATTTTCTCAGCTGTCTTTTGCATAGCTTCCAAACAATCCCCATTGTTTGCAATAATATAATTTTCAATTTTTGATTTCTTTGGAATTTCTGAACTTTTTTTATTTAATCCCTTTTCTAAAACTTGTAACACTTCTAATGGCATTTTTCTTTTAAGTTTGTATTTTTCTATAATGTCTAACGCATCTGCAAATGTTGTATCATCCATGTATGTTGTACCTGAAGCAATAGATGATAGATCATCTCCTTCAACATCTGACATTACCAAACTTATCCCTTGACATTTCATGTTTTCAATTAATTTACCTCCTTTAATTTTTGATAGATGTTTTCTTATACAGTTGAACTCTTGAATTGTTGCACCTGATTTCAACAGTAAATTTGTAACATAGATTTTATCATCAAGCGTAATTTCATTTGGCATTGCAAGAAGTGATGATCCACCTCCTGAAACAAGAAAAACTACTAGTTCACCACTTTTTTTATTTTGAAGAAATTTCATGACTTCTTTTGCTGCCTTTACGCTTGTCTGATCTGGTTTTGGGTGCCTAGAATTAAAAATCTGAAATTTCTTACCCTTAATTCTTGATTTGGAGCCTTTTGGAATTACCACAATTCCACTTTTTATGGGAATTATTGCATTAAGTGCTCTTGTCATAGAATCTCCGGCTTTCCCAAATGCAATAGAATAGATGTTAGAATATTTTCCAATCTTGATAGATTTATCTCCAATCTTAATTTCATCAGGTGTAACATATTTTGGAATGATGTTTTCTGGGTTTGCAGCTTCAAGACCTGCTTCCAAAATTTCTAAGCAATCCTTTTTCTTATCACTAGTTGCTAATTCATTGAAATTTTGAATGATCATACCACTTACTCAATAATACAAGATATATAATCGTCAATGATTTTTTTACTTCATGCATACAATACGCATTCCAAAAGTTATCAACTTTGGAGAAGATGCACTTGGTCAAACAGATTATCCTAAAAATGCCCTTATTGTTACAACTGTTCCGCCAGAACTTTCTGACAAATGGATAGCAAAAATGGGAATTAAAGATTACATGCTGTATGATCAAGTAACACCTGAACCATCAATTGACGATGTCAATAAAGTTATTTCCCAATTCAAAGACAAAAAACCATCTGTTCTAATTGGATTGGGTGGTGGAAGTTCAATGGACGTAGTAAAATATGCTGCCAAAGATTTTGGAGTAGAAAAGATCTTAATTCCAACAACCTTTGGAACTGGGGCTGAAATGACAACTTATTGTGTTCTAAAATTTGATGGAAAAAAGAAATTGTTACACGAAGACAGATTCTTAGCTGACATGGCTGTAGTGGATTCATATTTTATGAATGGTACTCCAGAACAAGTCATCAAAAATTCTATTTGCGATGCATGTGCTCAAGCTACTGAGGGATATGATAGCAAACTCGGTAATGACTTGACTAGAACCCTATGTAAACAAGCATTTGAGATTCTTTATGACGCAATTATGAATAACAAACCAGAGAACTATCCCTATGGTTCAATGTTGTCTGGAATGGGATTTGGAAATTGCTCTACAACACTCGGACATGCATTGTCTTATGTATTTTCAAATGAAGGTGTACCACATGGTTATTCATTATCTTCTTGTACAACAATTGCACACAAGCATAACAAGTCAATCTTCTATGATAGATTCAAAGAAGCTATGGAAAAACTTGGTTTTGATAAATTAGAACTCAAAGCTGATGTTTCAGAAGCTGCAGATGTTGTTATGACTGATAAAGGACATTTGGATCCAAACCCAATTCCAATATCAAAAGACGATGTCATCAAATGTCTTGAAGGTATCAAAGCATGTAATTTGTAAAAAATTTTGGGATTTTTTACCTTTTTTCTATTTTCTTGATAAACTGCGAAATTGGCAGCTGATTAAACTTATTTATTCTCATATTCTGTCGGAAGTGTACGTGACTGAAAAGAAGCTAAAATTTGGTATTCAAAATGGACTAAATGTTGCTCGAGCTGGATATACTGAAGACCAAATTCTAACAGCTTGTATACTTGCCGATAAAACAGGTTATGATTCTATTTTCTATATGGACCACACCAATGTACCACAATGGAAAAATGCAATTGTTTTAGATCCTTGGGTTATGTTGTCTGCAATTGCTGCAGTTACAAGTAACGTGGAGTTAGGAACATGTGTAACTGATGCAATTAGAAGACATCCATCTAACATTGCATTAGCTGCTATTTCTCTTGATAGAGTTTCAAAAGGTAGAGCCATCCTTGGAATTGGTGCAGGTGAGGCTCAAAATCTAAAAGAATTTTGTATCCCATTTGAAAAACCAGTTTCGAAATGGGAAGAACAAATTGAAGTTATTCATAAATTGTATGAATCAACTCCTGATAATGTAGTAAGTTATGATGGAAAATATTACAAACTTGAAGGCGCATGTTTACAGGCACCTCCGATTAGAAAACCACATCCGCCAACTTACATGGCAGCTGGTGGTAAACGTACACTTGCATTAACTGGAAAACTTGGTGATGGTTGGTTACCAATTGGTTACACTCCAGAACTCTTTGAAGATCATGCTGCACAAATAACAAAATCAATGAATGAAAATAATAGAACACAAGAAGAAAAAGACAACTTCGAATTTGCACTTGATGTTGATGTATACTTTTCTGAAGATGCTGAAGAATCTTGGGCAAAAATGAAAGAAGCAGTAAAAGTAAGTTTGTTCAAGCCTGAAGTACTTAGGGTTCATGGATTAAAAGAAATTCAAGGATTTGATTTTGTCAAATACTTTACAGAATATTCAATGTCTGATCAATCATGGATTATAAAGATGAGAGAAGCTGCAACTAAAATTCCAGATAAAATCGCTCGTTCTTCAACTGCAGTTGGCACTCCTGAAGACATAATTCCAGTATTTGAGCGATTCATGAAAGCTGGTGTTAATCATTTTGTAATTCGATTCTGGGGAAAGAACTACTTTGGCTCTATTGACAAATTTGCAAGTCATGTAATGCCGGTTCTCAGAGAGAAGGGCAAACAATAAGATGTTTTATTCTATTGCATATAGAAAATCATTTACTTTACTGATTCTTAGAGTTTAAGAAAAACTATGAATTGACTACAAATTTGAGTCTTTATCAATTGTATGATATTACTGAAGACGTTGCTGAATCTAATCTTGTGAAAAGACAAGCTGAGGATTCTTTTTAATTTATGACTTGTGCGGTCTTCTACTTTTAGCTTTTGTAAATGATTTTGCTCTACGTTTGTTTCGTTGTTTTAACAATCTTTTTCTTGTACGCTCTGTGGATTTTGTTGCACCTTGAATGATTTTTGTTTTACTTCCATCTCTTAACATGATTACTTTTCCTTTAAATCTAAATTCTACATCTCTACATTTGACATAATATTTTTTGAGACAAAAAAATATTCTATTATTTGTCCCATGCAAATCTTTGATTTCTTTTGATTTTTTTAATTTATTAATAATATTTCGAAGTATTCCTTTGTCAATATCTGTAATCCTATGTAATTCTCTAAACCAAATAAATCTCGATTCAGAACCCCATTTTTCTAGAATATCTAAGACTTGTTGTGTAGTCTCTTCTTGCTCTTTATCTATTTTATACACTTCTTATCTTGAAATATTTCCATGTTTTATCAGTTTTTATTAATGAAAAGTTTGGATGAAAAAAGTCAAATTTTAGAATGTTCTCCCTTTTTGATTATTTTCGTGATAATTTAATGTGAACACTGAATTAAAAAATGAATGTACAAAATTATCATGTAGGATTTTAGAAATCAAAGCATTAGCAAAAGAACTTGATGAAGAAGATTAGTATTATTTTTTGATTTAATCTGTTTTTTTATTATGGGTATATTTTTTCATTAATCTACTAGAATATTTTTAGTATTTGTGCTCTGGATTTATAAAATGATTTTTTACACTTTAGTTATTGCAATTTGCTGGAATCTTAAAAATTCGTTCATTTGAAAAAATTAAAGAATTTCTCCAAGTAGAACATATTGGTAGAATTTCTAGCATTGATAAAAATGGTTTTCCTCAAATAATTCCAATGAATTTTGTTTTTCTAAATAATACTATCTACTTACACTCTCATGTTAGAGGTGAAAAATTAGAAAATATTTCTCGCAACAACAAAGTAGGTTTTGAGGTAGATAAAGAACTAGAATTTCTACCCTCTTATTTTGAAGATCCTAATGACGCATCTCTAGCAGATACTTTGTACATCAGTGTTGTGATTAAAGGAATTGGTTCTTTTGTAACTGATAGAAAAGAAAAGACACTTGCACTTAATGCACTAATTGCAAAATATCAACCCGAAGGTCAGTATGAACCAATTAAATCTGATATGGAAGTTTTAGATGAAGTTACTGTAATCAAAGTAACACCACAAACAATACATGGAAAGTACAAAATTGGTCAGAACATGAATACTAAAGATAGAATGGATTTAGCACAAAAGATTTTGAAACGAAATTCTTCATCATCTAAACAAACCCTGAAAATTATGGGTTTTGAAGTGACTGATGATGGGTTAAAAATGGTTGATGAACCTGTGTGGTAGTTACAGTTTTAATCCACATTGCTTTAAATGCAGTTTAATCATAAATAAATAATTGGAAGAATCAAAACCAAAAAAACAGGTTTGAGGGTACTGTCCAATTGACAAATGTCTTTTAGATTGTGAGATTTGTAATCCTAAATTCAGTTCAAACTATAATTGTGATTAAAATTAGCAAAAATAAGAAAAACGGAAAAAGTTTTGGTTAGTTCACTGTAACAGTACCAATCATCCATGGATGAACCATACAGAAGTAATCGAAAATTCCTGCATCATTAAATTCATGTGACCAAGTTCCATCAGCCATGAGTAAACTACTGTTAAATACTTCTATTTTAACATCTGCTGAGGTTCCAGCCGTTACTGTATGTGCTGCTGAGTCTACATTCATCCAATGTACTGTATCTCCAGCATTAATTGTGATTTTTGCTGGTGAGTAACATGAATTAGGTTCACATCCTGGAGCTGAAGTTCCTGCTGGAATTTCAACATTATGTGTTTCTGGTTTTGCTTTTGCTAGTGCTTCTGCTTCAGCTTCTGCTAGTGCTTCAGCTTCTGCTAGTGTTTCTGCTAGTGCTTCAGCTTCTGCTAGTGCTTCAGCTTCTGCTAGTGTTTCTGCTAGTGCTTCAGCTTCTGCTAGTGTTTCTGCTAGTGCTTCAGCTAGTGCTAGTGTTTCTGCTAGTGCTTCAGCTTCTGCTAGTGTTTCTGCTAGTGCTTCAGCTTCTGCTAGTGTTTCTGCTAGTGCTTCAGCTTCTGCTAGTGTTTCTGCTAGTGCTTCAGCTAGTGCTTCAGCTTCTGCTAGTGTTTCTGCTAGTGCTTCAGCTTCTGCTAGTGTTTCTGCTAGTGCTTCAGCTTCTGCTTGTCTTTCTGCTAGCCCTTCAGCTGCTCCATCTTCCATAGTTGGTCCTGCAGTTGGAACCATTGTAGGAGTTGTGATAACCGGACTGGCGTTTTGGGTTGCCGCCCCTGATGCTGCAACTCCTAAGGCTATAGCTACAATTGCCAATGTAAGTACAATTGCAGCTTTGTCTATACTTACCATAATTGATCCATGACTTACTATATGCTAAATAAATCTAATCGTCATTATTACGTTCATAATCTCAATTTTACAAGCATTTGGATTTCTGTCATCTTATTTCTTGTTTTTTTGTATTGATTTCATTCTAAAATCCATATTTTTTAATATTTTTCAAATATTTACCAAAATTTTAAAAATTATTTGAAAATTTTACATGATCGCTGTAATCGAACATTATCTATTGTCAATGATTTTGAACAATTCTTTCTTTTATGAATCTGATACGTAGCATAATTAACACCGCAAATGAGCTGTCACCAGGTAACTACTCGTTTTTGGTCTTAAGCTCTTTTGCATTGATACTTTTTCTGGCTAAATTTTTATCTGTATCAATCATTTGAAATTCTATTTTTAATTTCCTTTGCTCTATTAATTGCTTGATGAATTGTATTCGTTTTTCTATAAATTTATCTTCAATTTTTAAATTAGATGTAAAATGATCATACATTATTTTTTCATCTAATTTTATTTTGACACTATTTTCATTTTTTATAATAAAAGCTCCCACTCCCCAAAACAAACCAACATGTAGTGCAATATACTTTGATTGCAAATTTGTCACTTTATCTTTATAGATTTCTGCATGATCTCTATTTTGCTCAACTGTTGAATCTCTAGTTTGTATAACCCATGAAATCTTTTTTGCATTCCCATCTGAATAGAAAACATGGCACAATTGTCAACCAAAAAGGGGTCTTTTGTCTATATATTTTGAATACTCCCCTTATGATCATAGATTGAAAGGTGCATTCATGCTTGAGTCGCACACATTCTTCTCAAAGATGGTAGACGAACTGGTAGAATTCTCTGAATATGATCCAGAATTAAAAGACGGCATAAGATGGCTTGATGATCAGGCACAGAAAAAAGGTATTACATTTTATGATATGGTTTTTGAAGTGTTGTACAAACATGACGTAAACTCTAAAGCAAAAGAGTGGCTTAGTACAAGAAATTAAAAATTATTTTCTCAAGTCTAGTGTTTTATATTCACACCCTTCTGGACCGCAATACTTTCCAATATAGGCAGCTTTTGGTCTATACAGTGTTGGTTTTGGTGCAGCTTCTGCAAACTTTTCTTCAATGATATGAGCTGCCCATCCTACAACTCTTGAAATTGCAAAGATTGGTGTGTTAAGATCTACTGGAATTTTTAACATGTAGTAAATTGATGCACTGTACAAATCTACATTAGGATAAATGTCTCTACCTTTCTGTAATTTCATCTCAGAAATGGTTGTAGTTTCAATTTTCTCTGTCAAATCGAACCATGGTTCTTTTGTTTGTTCTGCCAGTTTTCTTGATAATTCTTTCAGAACTTGTGCTCGTGGATCATATGTTTTGTAAACTGCATGCCCCATTCCCATAATTCTCTCACCTTTACTCATTTTTTCTTTAATCCATGGCTGAACTTTTTCTATTTCACCAATCTCTAACAACATTTTCATAACTTCTGTATTTGCACCTCCGTGTAATTCACCACTTAATGCTCCAATTGCAGCACTTGATGCTGAATACATGTGTGCTCTTGTTGATGCAACTTGTCTTGCTGTAAATGTTGAAGCATTGAAAGTATGGTCAGCATGAAGAATCAAACATACGTCAAAAACTTTCTCAACTTCAGGATCTGGTTTTTCACCTGACATCATGTATAGAAAATTTGCAGCATGATTTAGAGAAGGATCTGGATCCACAATTTTTAATCCATTTCTAATTCTCTGCCAACTTGCAATGATCGTAGGAACTTTTGCAATAAGGTTTATGGCTCTATCGTAACTGGCCTCTTTAGTTGCAAATTCTTCATCATAATAACCTGCAAGTGCAGCAACAAATGCCTGAAGCATATCCATAGGATCTGCATCCTTTCTCCAATTTCCAATGTTCTTCTGCATTTGCTTTGGAATGTGTCTTGCGTCAATCAATTTTGCATTAAATTCATTTAGTTGATGTTTGTTTGGTAGATCATCATGAATCAGTAAGTATGCTGTTTCTTCAAAGTTTGAGTTTTTTGCAAGATCGAAAATGTCATATCCGCGATAAATGAGCTTACCTTTTTCCCCTTCAATATTTGAAATTCTAGTATCTGCAATCTCAATTCCACGCAAACCAATGTTTTTAGTCTCCATATTATGCATAACGAAAATCTTCTATTATATTTTCGCCAAAATTATGTCTATGAAGTTTAGTAATTAGTCTAATATACCAACTTTTGGTCATAAATGAAAATTTCTAATTAAAAATTAATTGACACCCAAAGAGCGTAAACACTTGCAAAAATTAGATGACTTGGTGCTAAATGCATCACCCGAAGAATTAACAAAAATTCAAGAAATAGATCATCTAACCCAGATGGAAGGATTATCATTTTATGATGTCTATGTTGATTCCAGTTCTTTGATTAACCAAAGCATAAAAAAGTCTTTTAGAAAATCTTAGTTTTTCATTCTTCATTTAAATGAGGGGCTGTAATTTTTCAATCGTAATGCCTGTATCTAAACCCAAGAAATCTACAAGTAGAAAAACTGTAAAAAAGACTGCCGCTAAAAAAACAGCAACTAAAAAAACTGTCAAGAAACAGCGAACCAAAGTTGTTTGTATTTCTCATAAGGAAGATAATGATGGGATCAGCTCAGCTGCATTAATCCGACAAGCATTTGGTGGGGATACAATCCTTGTGGACTATCCTGGTCAAATGGACGCTATACGACAAGTGGTTTTAGATAAAAAACTAAATTCTCTGTACATTTGTGATCTGGGACTGAGTAAAAAGACACAAGATGAATTTGTAGATATTATGACAACACTTAGAAAAAACAAAATTGCAGTTACTTACATTGATCATCACGATATTGATCCTACTGTTGTAAAATCATTAAAGAAAATCAAAGTCAAAATTATTCATGATACCAATGAATGTACTGCTGTTCAGGTTTACACTGCATTCAAATCCAAACTCAATGACCATGCTTCATTTGTTGCAACCTGTGCAGCTATTACTGATTATATGGAAGATAGGCCAATTGGCTCCAAATTACTCCAAATTTATGATAGACAATTTGCACTAATCAATGCTACAGTACTAACTTACAACATTGTTGGACATCAGAAAGAGCCAGATTATCTACTGTATTTAGTAGAAGAATTGGCAGATTCTAAATTCCCACATGACATTCCAAATACTTTTGAGTTTGCCCAAATCCAAGTTGAAAAACTCTCACAGATGATTGCCAAAGTAAAACAAGGAATGAAAACCATGAAAAATCTTGGCTATATGGAAATTCTAGATGCAGGAGCAAGCGGTGCTGTTAATTTTGTGATGGGTTTATCCGGAAAAAATGTTGGTGTTGCATACAAAGAAAGGACTGATTATGGTATCTATGCTGTTTCTGTAAGAGGTTCTAAGGACTGTAAAGTTCACTTGGGGAGGATCGTTAATATTTTAGCAACTGATCTAGGTGGTTCTGGTGGTGGACATGATAAGGCATGTGGTGCTGTAATTCCAAAACCAAAAATAAAACAATTCATTACAGAATTAAATAAAAAAATAAAATAGTTACTGTAGGAATCTAGGGATTCTTTTTGCAACATGTGAGATCGATATTCTTCCCGGTCCTGCAACAATAATTACTAAACATGTAGCAAGAAGTGTCAAGTCCAGCTCAAATCCTTTTTCTCCTGTAAGACTTGTAGCTCCTTTTACATAAAATATATCTCCCAACATTACTATAGACAATAATGAGGATGAAATTCTAGTTAAAACTCCAATAATTAACAATATCCCTGGGATCGTTTCTGCTAATGCCATCGGGATTTGCATCTCTGGTGGAAACCCAAGAGGCCCAGTAAGAAATCCTACAAAACCTGGATTAAACTTTCCTGTTCCATGAACTATGAAAATAACTCCAATAGAGCAACAAGAGAAAGGTTTTGAATTTGATTCTGGATTATTCTTATCGGTAGATTTTGTCGAGGGTGAGAAAATACCATACTATGATGAAAATTATCAAGTGCATTACAAACAAACTCTAAGAGAAAGAAAGGATGTTCGTGAATCTAAAAGACCTGATTTGTATGCTAAGACAACAAACAATCAATCAATACTTTGTTTTGTAAAATGACTAACAAAAAAATGATTTAAGATTCTTTTTTCTCATCCTTTAATTTTTGTATTTCATTCTTTCTTCTCCAAACATTTATTCCAAAGATTGCTAAATATGTTAATCCTGCTATCATGATTCCTGCCATTAATGACAAAATTATGTCAGGAATTAATTGGTAGTACATAATTAATCCAGAAATCAAAATTATCCAAATGAAACCATTGAAAACGAACAGGTTTTTTTCTTTATATAACCCTCCAAAATTAACTTTTAATTTTAGATTCATTTTTTCTTTCCCATAATCTTTTCAATATTTTGCTTCTATTTTAGAAAACGTATTGCATACACCATATCCAATTCCTAGAATTATCAATGCACCTAGAATCTGTATGATATAATCAATTTTATGCAGTTAGATTTGATAATTAAAAATTCCTAAAATAATAGAATAAGAAAGAAAATTCATGTGTGATAGGAAAGATTTCAGTCAAACTGATCTTTTGAAGTATCTTGGTCAATTTACTGTTAATAAGGCTAGATGTGAAAAATGTGGAAGAACTGCAAATGATAAAAAATTAAACTTACATCATAGAGATGGAAATTCTGAAAATAACAGTTACAAGAACATTGCAATCTATTGTGATGATCATCATAATCTTATCGAAGGTCGAGATAAGGAACTTCGTGACATGGTATGAAACCTGTAATAATTATCGCAATACGTTTGTTATTATAGGGAAATAAATTCATGTAAATTATGTCACAAGACAGAAAAATGTACAAATGTACCTGTGCTGACTGCAAAAAAGAAACAGAGGTTCCTTTTGAACCAAAAGCAGACAGACCAGTATATTGCAAAGAATGTTTTACCCAAAAACACCAAAATTAGAAGATTTAGACTAGTTTCGTTTGATTAATTTTAAACTTGATTATTTTCAAATATTCTTTTTTCTTTTTATTTTTTAGATTCTAAACTATTCCCAAAATAAATGGGTTATTTGCCCATTTACTTAGATTCTAAAATCTGTCAATACGCTTAAGTTAACACAAAATTTAGAAAATACATGAACTGTCATCAAATAAGTGAAGCACATGTTTGGAGATTTTCTAAGCATAATAAAATCAAAAGATGTGTAAAGTGTAAATCCAGAATTACAATTACTAAAGAAGAATTTGCCCTTAAATGGGGTAATATCAAAAAAAGCATAATGAAACCAACTAATTCTGAAAATAGGGCATCTGAACAAGTAGAGATGAAAGAAGAACAGCATCAACTTGACTTGAAAGAAAATTATGAAAGTGACGAAGAATACGAGAAATCGAAAGATTAGATTCTAAACTCTTTTTCATTAAATTACCCTCAAAAACGACTCAAGACTACGTATCTGTGCGGACTCTCGGATCAAAGTCAAACAGTAAACCTTTATCCACTTACTCGAAATGTTTGACTATGGCAGTAGCTCGAACACAAAGACATTATTGTAACAAGTGTCATCTAAAACGCCCTAAATGTATCTGTAAAAAACAGTAAACGAGATTAATAATTCTTAGATTCTAAACTCTTTTTTTGTCGTGAATTTTTAATTAATTAACAATTTCGATTATTTAATCAATTTTAATTGAGAACGCCAAAAGCTGCCCTTTGCTTTTGCTGAGAAACTTGGCAATTTTAGCCATAAATCCATACTTTTTATCTCTCCATTTTACTGCGTCTTGGGTTTCTTCTTCTGTTAAGATTTTAGCGGTACCAGACATCCATTCACCTGTAACTTTTCCTCTGATAGTACATGTTGCAATTTTTACCTGTTGATTATTTCTAAGACGTTTCACTTTTCCTGTTTGATCCCTGGTAACAACATAAATCAAATCATTTTTGATTACAAACCAAACAGGAGTTCTAACTGGTTGATTATTTTTTCTATATGTTTCAAGTGAAATGTATTTTTCTGATTCTATTTCGTTTAAATTGTTCATGAGATGCTATATTTTTTAAATCATTTAGGTTTATTCTCATTATTCTGAAATTTCAACAATTGCATCAATTTCTGTCATTGAATTTAATGGCAAACTAGATACTCCAACCGCAATTCTAGTGTGTTTTCCTTTTTCACCAAATATCTCAAAAAACAAATCTGAAGCTGAATTGATTACTTTGGGTTGTTGTGAAAATTCTGAAACAGAATTTACAAATCCTGACAATCTCACTATTTTGGAAACTTTGTCCAAATCTCCTACTTCTCTTTTTATTTGTGCTAAAATGTTAATTGCACACATTCTTGCAGATTTTTGAGCAATTTCCAAGTTATTATCAGAAACCTTCCCTGTAAAGATTACTTTACCATCTTCCATGGGAATCTGTCCAGAAATGTAAAGCAAATTTCCAGTCCTCACTGCAGGAACATATGATCCTGCTGGTGTCGGAGGATCTGGAAGCTTAATTCCTAAGGATTCAAGTTTTTCTTCAATCAAGACTATTGTGCCTATTTTTGTCTGATTTTAGTTTTTACTTATCTTGATGTGGACTTTTTCGCCTTTGTTAGAATTGTTTTGATAAATTGTTCTGGTTTTGTAGCCTTGTTTTTGAAGGCATCCATCCAAAATAGAAATCCAAGGTAGCGAATGG
>Ga0208748_1000285_pt1 | contig 26515 bp, 25 predicted proteins | sample Knorr_S7_td_Bott_FD_185599 | JGI IMG/M metagenome (GOLD analysis project Ga0208748, IMG submission 185599) | Marine microbial communities from Southern Atlantic Ocean transect - Knorr_S7_td_Bottom_ad_4513_LV_A (SPAdes) (version 2) | ecosystem: Environmental > Aquatic > Marine > Oceanic | place... | reverse complement strand
TTGTTACAAATAAACTCGGAATATTTCTATTTTTTGCCAAAATATTTGAACCCATGTCGCCATCATTGATTACCAAATCAAATTTTTCTTTATTGTATAATTTTCTCTCTTCTCTCAAATAATTAATTATTTGTCTTATCAGGGAAGGATTATTTTCAATTGGTAATAGTATATTCATCAATGATTTTGGAACACTTGGACCAAATTTTCCATCAATTGGTGTTGGCATTAAAATATTATGAATTTTTTCTTTCTTGTCTGGAAATCTTTTAATTAATTTTTCATAAACGTGATCTTTACTTGAAAAATGAACATCTAATTCATCATCAATGTGATCTTCTAGTGCTTCATGCAATCTCATCATTCGAGAATAGTGACCACTTCCCCACGGATAGATAAATTCCCCTATTTTGAGCACAATATGAAACCAAATATGCCCGTTTAAATTCTCAGTGATTCTACTCTAAGGAATCTAAAATATCATGTAGATTATTTGATCCTACTTTAATTGAAATTACTTTTTTTGTTTTTATTGCCATTTCTACTTCTTTTTTCAAAAATGGAGGAATTTCACTAGAACTAGTCATAACTATTTTTTCTAATTTTTTGAAATTTCTTTCTAACCCTATCTCTTTTGCCTCATCAAACAAGCTAGAATCCACTCCTGCAAGTGGAATAATTGGAATTTTCTTTTTTTCAAAAACTCTCTTTAATGAATTATCAATAAATTTTGAAGAAAATACTAGAGGTGATAAAGACAATGACACTCGATTGTTTGATTGCTTTAGCATTAACTCTAGAATAGAATTTACATAAACTAAATAATTTTTAATTCCACTAGATTTTATTTTTAAGCAAAAAAATTCCAACTCTATCTTATTTTGTACTAGTCTTGGAATTATTTGATTAATTATTTTAGCTAAATTCATTAATTCTGATTTTTGTCTATAACAAACTATGATTTTTGTATCATAACCTTGTTTGATTGTCTCATAACAAGAAACTGCAGATAGTTCATCATAAACTGCACAAATTGTTTTCTCATTTTGAGATTGATAGGGAATCCCTCCATTACCTTTATCTGAAAAAATAGAAATGTAGGCAAAATTTTTTGTTAAATACGTGAATAACAATTTATCATAATTTTGATCTGTTCCAGGATGAGCTCCTAACTTTGATTTTTTCTCTATAATGTTTGATGTTGCAGCAATTTCTACATCTTTGACTAGAAATCCTTTTGATGTTCCCTCTACTCTAACTAAAAATTTTTCACCTTTCAAGAGTAGATTCCCACTTATTGATGTAATATCAGAAATAATATCTTGAAAATTATTTTTTATTTGTTTGGCAATTATTATTTTTTCAATCCCAAAGAGTAAATTGATAGCAGATGATGCAAAGACTGGATCATTTGCATCTACTAAAATTACATCACAGTCACGTTTTACAGATTTAAATTGTTGATTTTTTATTTTGAGGATTTTTTTAATATTTGAAATTAATTGAGGTATTTTGTTTTTTGAAAATATCGTTGGAAAAACTACAACATAAGACATTTCATTCATAATTTCTATTTTGAATTCTACTTGTTTATAATTTAGGATAAAAATCGGGTAATCAATATAAAACAAATACTTCAAAACATAGTGTGGTAAGATTTACGCAAGAACAGGTAGATGAACTAAACTCCAAAATAAGTACTACAGAGGAGGCTATTCAATGGGTATCTGATAATCTTCATCCTAAAGTTGCAAAGGCATCAAGTTTTGGAGCAGAAGATGCAGTTGTAATGGATATTATGTTAAAGATTAATCCAAAATTTAGATTCTTTACATTAGATACTGGAAGACTACCTCAAGAAACTTATGACATTATGGATATTTTAAGAAAAAAATATAATATTTCAATTGAAGTACTTTTCCCTGATACAAAAGAAGTAGAAGAAATGGTTCTAGAAAAAGGAATGAATCTCTTCTATGATAGTGTGGAGAACAGAAAACTTTGTTGTGGAATTCGTAAAGTACATCCAATGAATAAAATGTTGAACACTTTGGATGGATGGATTACTGGTTTAAGACGTGATCAGACCAAGATTAGAGAAAATGTGAAAATTTTTCAGCTTGATTCTGGACATGGAGGAATTCTCAAAATTAATCCAATTATTGATTGGACATGGGAACAAATTCAAGAATATATCAAAAAGAATGAACTTCCATACAACAGTCTTCTTGACAAAGGATATTCAAGTATTGGATGTGAACCTTGTACTAGAGCAATAAAACCAGGTGAAGATCTTAGAGCTGGAAGATGGTGGTGGGAACAGGGTGAACACAAAGAATGTGGCCTTCATATAGACGATAAATAGATGATTTAACGTGTCAGATAACGGTCAAATCAAAGCACATGGTGGCGTTCTTGTAAACAGAATTACTAATGTTGATCCTATCGGACTATTCACAATTACAATTAGTGAAGATCTTGCAAATGATGTAGAAAATATTGCAGATGGAATTTTTAGTCCTTTAGAGGGGTTTTTGGGTCAAAAAGACTTTGACAGTGTTGTTTCTCGTGGAAGACTAGCAAATGATTTAGCTTGGACCATTCCAATTGTACTTGATGTTGATGAAGAAACTGCCTCAAAAATGAAAGAATCAGGTGATGTTTTGATACAAAACCATCAAGGAACAGGCATTGCAGTATTACATGTTTCAGAAACATTTTCTTTTGATAAAGAAAAAACTGCTCAAGGAGTCTACGGTACTAATGATTCATCACATCCAGGTGTTGCATATACTATGTCAATGAAAGATTATTTGGTTGGCGGAAAAATTGATTATATTCAAAGACCTGAAGACACTGAAATTAGAAAAAATAGATTAACTCCAATTCAAACAAGGGAAGCATTTGCTCAAGCAGGTTGGAAAACAATTTGTGCTTTTCAAACTAGAAATCCTCCACACGTTGCACATGAAATGCTACAAAAGACATCAATTACAACTCGCGATGGAGTCTTTGTCAATCCAATCATTGGAAAGAAAAAATCCGGTGATTTTGTAGATGAAGTGATTGTAAAATGTTATGAAACCATGATAAAATTATACTATCCAGAAAATAGATGTAAACTTGGAACACTACACACACAAATGAAGTATGCTGGTCCAAAAGAGGCAATTCATCATGCAATAATGAGACAAAATTATGGATGTACTCATATTATTATCGGGCGTGATCATGCAGGTGTTGGAAAATTCTATGATCCATTTGCAGCCCAAAAAATATTTGATGATTATCCAGAATTAGAAATATCTCCAGTATTTTTCCCACCGTTCTTTTATTGTAAGAAATGTCTTACATACACAACTCCAAAAGCATGTCCACATGATAATGATGTAAAAGTGCAAATCAGTGGAACTGCACTAAGAGAGATGATTCAAAATGGACAAGCACCTTCTGAATTCATCTTAAGACCAGAAGTAGCAAAAGTAATTTTAGATCATCCAAAACCATTTGTTGATTAGATATTTATTCAATCAAACTTTAATAAATTTGTGAAATATCTATTTGCAATAATTTTGTTAATAGGATTTATTTTTACTCCAGCATTTGCTCAAGAAATAAAAAATCCTTCTTTAGTAGATGTTTCGTTTGAAATTCCTGCAGAAGAATTCAATACTATTGTACGAGATACACAAATTATACCACTTGATGATATTCATGTAATTAGTTGGCAAGTTGACATTGATAATAATTTAATTTATTCAAATCCTAATGGAGCGGCAGTCATTAGATTATACGATCAGCAAGGCAGTGGACAATTAATTGAAATTGGAATGGGTCCACAACCTAATAACAAATTTTGGGTAGCAGTAATAACTGAAGAAACAGGATACATCATAGTCCATAGAGATTTAGTTAGAGGTTGGTATCCTGAAACCAAATTAATCATATCTTATACTGATAAAGCAGGATTAACTGTCAATAATGGAGCAAGAATTGTAGTTACTAATCTTGATATTTCCCCATTTGCAATTGACGCTTATTCAGTTCATGGAATGGAGAGCTCAACTGATCCACCCGCAGTAAATTCTGGAAGTATGATTGTAGATATTTTATCCGGTGATCCATCAAAAAACATCTTTGCATATTTTCCATTTTATATGGCCATAGGAGTTGGAATAATAGCTGCAGCACTATTTCTAACTAAGAAGCGTACTTAGTTTTGTAATATTTGCAATTTTTTTTAATCTTGCATACATCACACATTGGAGAAATTGGCTTGCAAATATTTTGACCATACATTACAAAAGTATCATTAATATCAATCCAATATTTTTTTGGAACTTTCTTCATTAATTCTTGCTCTGTTTCTTCAGGATTTTTTGTATCCACTAGTCCTAATCTATTTGAAATTCTATGAACATGAATATCAACTGGAATAGCTGGTTTTTCAAAAGCATAAACTAGTACACAATTTGCAGTCTTTCTTCCAACACCTGGTAATTCGACTAGTGTATCTAAATTATCTGGAACTTTACCTTTGTATTTTGTATTAATAATTTTTGCAACTTCAATAATTCTTTTAGATTTCACATGAAAAAATCCAATTGATTTTATTATCTTCTCAACATCTTTTACTTTGGCATTTGCAAGTTGCTTTGAGTTTTTGTATTTTGAGAATAATGCTTTAACAGCCTTTGTTGTAGCCTCATCTTTTGTTCTTGCTGATAGAATGGTACCAATTAGAATACTAAATGGACCAGTTTGTGCATCATGAAGATCTTTTAATGCTGTGATTCTAGGAGGTTTTACAGCATCCATTGTATTTATCATACCGCGAAGAATTCTTTCCATTTTAATCTGAAAAACTACATACAAGTATTATAACTGTAATAACTGCATATTTTTCATTGGAATTAACGAAACAAGAAGAATCTGCACTAAAAGGTGAACAAGGCGAAATGATGCAGATGGCATACAGAATTCTAGTTGCAACAGGTGAGGCAACTGATGCTGAAAAATTAATTCCAATTGAATGGACCCATCTTTCTGGTGTAAATTATAATACAATTGGTGATGCAGGCGAAGAATTCCTTTCTAGTATTAGTAAAGAAGCTCGAGTTAAAGTAAAAACAACCCTAAACCCAATGGGTTTTGATATTGATAATGTATCAAATTATGGACTAGACGAAAATTTTATCACAAAACAACTATCAATAAAAAATTCATATGAAACAATGGGTGTTATTCCATCATTTTCATGTATTCCATATGAGATTTATGATATTCCAAAAAAAGGAACTCAAGTTGCATTTGCTGAAAGTAATGCTGCAATTCACGCAAATTCTTATGATAATCTAAAAACAAACAAGGAAAGTGCATTTAGTGCATTAGCTAGTGCACTTACTGGAAAAAGTCCAAATTCTTCACTAAGAAAAGAAGACAAACCAAATGTCACAATCCAGATGAAGGTAAAAAATCCAAATGAATTATCATATGGAATGTTAGGATTTTTTGCTGGAAAAGTTGGAGATATATCAGTAAATGTGTCTGGACTTGCAGAAATGGATAAACGACAATGTAAAGCCATGTGTGGAGGCATGGGAACTTCAGGAACTTGTGCTAAATTCATTTTTGGAGAAGGTGATTCTGATTGTGAAAAAATTGATTTTGATGAAAAAGAGATGCTAAATATTTTTGATGAATTAAACACCGCTGAGAAAGGCGATATCATCACACTAGGAAGTCCTCAATTAGGATTAGATGAAATTACTGAACTTTCTGAAAAATTAAAGGGCCGCTCTTTCAAAAAGAGATGTATGGTTTTTACTCCAAGAATTGTAAAGGAACAAGCAAAAAAACTTGGATATACAAATGAATTAGAACGCGCAGGTTGTGAAATTCTATCTGATTGTTGTACTTGTCTTACTCCATTAATTAACAAAGATTCTGTTGATGCAGTTACTACAAACAGCATCAAAGGTGCATTTTATCTAAAAAATTCTAACGGTGTAGATGTAAATCTAAAACCATTATCCCAAATAATTGAAGATGAGACAAGTTGAAGAAAATTCTAGTTTCAGGTAAAGTACAAGGAACTGTTTTAAAATCTAATGATCCAATTAATTTTTTAGGTACAGTTGATAAAAAAACTGGAATTATCAGTGACAAGAATCATGATCTTTTTCAAAAATCACTTAAAGATTCTATCTTAGTATTTCCTTCAGGTGTAGGAAGTAGTGTTGGGGCATATACAATTTATTCAATTAAATCAAATAATGTTGCACCTCGTGCAATGATTTGTCAAAAAGCAGATCTTACAGTGGCTACTGGATGTGCATTAGCAAATATTCCATTAATCACTATAACTGATGAAGAATTTCTCTCTATTGAAGATGGAATGAAAATTTCACTTGATACAGATGATTCTAATCCAATTCATCATCAGTAAGATTTTCTATTTGTGCATCTCCTACCTCTACTTCCTTAATCTGACTTTTTCCTGAAGGCATTACACGAACAAAATCATCAATGCTAATTTTTTTAGTAATTTCTTCATGAATTTTTAAGAATTCAATTCTAACCTTTTTTGCAGTATCTACCATTTCTGCCCCATGAGGCTCAATTATTACATAACAGATTGAATTTTTCTTTATTGTTTCTGGAGGTCCACATGTTAATGCATGACCATCTTCTTGTTGAATTATTCCTACAGCTAGTTTGAGATTTTTAGAATCCATAAAATTCCGTTGCCCTTCAATTGTAAATGATCCTTTTGGAAGAAATTCTCCACTTGGAGCAGATTTTTTCACTTGTTCAGGATGTATCCAATATGCTTTAACACCATACAATCCTTCTCTCCATGCACGACTAAAACAAACAGTAGCATGTGCTACTTCATCCATACTCGTAGCTGGTGCATGTTCTGCATCTTTAATGATAAAAAATGGCGAACCAAAAATATCAGCATGAAATATTTTATCATTTTTAACTAAATGTTTTCTAACTACAGCTGAATTTGATGCAGCATCTCTTCCACCTATAGCAAGATATCCATCTGTTGTATAGAACCACCTATACCTTTCATACCAACTTTTCTTTCTAATCTCTGTAACTAACATTATATCTTGTTCTGATTCTGTTTTATTCTGAAATTTTTCAAGCTTTTTCTCAGTTTTAGATTTTATTTCTTCAATTGAACTAATTGCTCTTGATTGTTTTTTTGCCTCATTAAATAATAATGACGCAATTGATTGAAGAGAAGATTTTGCATTAATTTTTATTTTTTCATCTTGTACTATAATTAATGAAATTCCTTTTTCACTAGTTAATTTTGCATTGTGATTTGCTAAAATCTTTTGTGCAGATGTATCCTCAATTGATAATATCCCACTTGAAACCATTTCAAAAAGAGAATTTGCTACATTTGTAATGTTTTTTGATCTATCCTTGACTGTTTGAATTGCCTTTTCTTGCTCTGAAATTTGAGTTTGAAATTCTTTAATTTTTTTATCAGAACCGCTTGACTGAATAGATTTTCCTTTTGTGACTATATTTTCTGTATATACAGTATCTAATCCTTCAATGAAACTATTTACATCAACTATTTCCCCTTCCATTTTTCCCAACTTTATTGGAAGAATTTCTGTTTTTTCATTTCTAATGATAATTGGTTTATGATTTCCTGAAATTACATCTGAAACAACTTTTTTTGTTGTTTCAAAAATTTTTATTATTTCATCATTAGTTAATAGATTTCCAATTTTTTTTGGATCAATATTTGCAATCTCAAAAATTCCCTCCACATATTTTTTTGGCAATCCTAAAGTTCGTCCAAACCATTTTGCAGAAACTAAATCTGATGTTTTAAGAGCATCAAAATCAGATTCTAATATGTTAAAAATATCTAATCCATTATTTGGTGGTTGTACATATTCTAACCCAACACTTAGTTTTCTATGTCTAACTTCTATTGAATGCTGTAATGCAAGAATTTTCATTTCTTTACTGCAAAGTAAAATATTCCCATCTCCAAAAAATTCCCCTACTAAAACAAACTCTTTTCCAAATCCCTCAAAAGTAAAATATGCGATTCTTTCAGCACCAATCTGTTCAATTTTTTTTAACTTTAATCTAAGAAGATCACTTCGTAATCTTTTGAGTAATCTATTTGGTTCCATCTGATCAATTTTTACTGCAGTTAACCAAACACCTGATGTCGAGACCATCATGAAAAGATCACTTTTTTCAGTATGATGAAGTTTGAATAGGATACTATCTTTTGTAATTCCATAGATATTGCTAATATAGTAGCCTTGAACTTGCTCTGAAATTGTATCTACTAAATACCGTAATTCGATTCCAGCTAGTCCCATAATTATCGTATTTTCAGTCTAAAATTATATCCTTGCTATGACATGCTCAAACTCGAGCAAAGCTATTAAACATGGTTTGATTGAGTCACGCTAGAAATTTAATTGGCGAAATTTAAAAAGAAAACATCTGAACCTACACCTGATACTAATGACTCTAAAATCGAATCAATAGATGAAAAACCCTCAGATATACCTGAAACAGAAAAATCTGAACCCATACCTGTAGATCCAAAAAACCCACCTGTGAGTGCAGCTGAAAAGAGCGAAAAAGATAAAAAATTAAATAAATTATACTGGATGCGAGTTGCTTTAGCTATAATTGCAGGAACTAGTGCAACCTTCATTTTTGCAGATATTGAAGGTGAAGAAAGACGATGGGCCTCAATTGGATATATGATAATATTATTTTTTATATCTATTTTAGTTGCAAAAGGAATGAAAATGCAATTACCACATTCAGATAGAAAGAAACTTGTCACCCAAGCAATTGGTAGCTATGTTTTCTTGTACTTGTTTACTTGGATTGTAAGTCATACCTTGGTTCATTCAGGAAGTATTACAAATGGAATTAATCTCTAATTTTTCAATCAAAACTATGAGAAGATAGTATATGTGGAATTTTAAAACACCTGGCATTCCTGATGAAAATTTTGAACGAGTCGATAAAGTTCCAATTACTAAAGAAGAAGTAAGAACCATTCAAATTAGTAAAGCAAGACTAAAGCAAGGTCAAACAGTTTATGATATTGGTTGTGGCAGTGGATCAATTTCAGTTGAAGCTGCACTTCAAGTTGAATCATCTGGAAAAATTTTGGCAATTGATTTTGATGAAAAAGCTATAGAACTCACTAAAAAAAATGCAGAAAAATTCCAAATTTCAAACATTACAACAATTTTTGGTAATGCTAAAGAAAAAATTTTAGAATTAGAACAAGCTGATGTAATTTTCATTGGAGGAACTGGTGGAGACACACAAAAAATTGTTGAATTATCTCAGGAAAAACTAAAATCTGGTGGTAGAATTGTGATTGGTACTATTCTTATTGAAACACTTTCAGCAGTATTGCAGATTTTAGAGAAATTACAATTTAAAGACGTAGATATTACTCAGGTTACAATATCCAAGAGCAGAAAAACTACTACTGGAACTATGATGCTTGCAAGAAACCCTGTAAACATAATTTCTGCTACTAAAATATAATCTAGATTTTTAATTGGGAACTTTGGAACATATTTCATGCCTGGATTAATTGGAATTGGAGTAGGTCCTGGAGATGTAGAGCTTCTTACAGTCAAAGCAGTAAAAGCAATTCACAATGCCGATATTATCATGTGTCCTGCTTCTAAAGAAGATAGACCAAGCATTGCTTTATCAATAATAGAATCCATAATTGATAAATCAAAAAATCAAGAAATTATAAAACTAATTTTCCCAATGACTAAAGATAAAGATATTCTAGAAGCATCTTGGAAAAGAAATGCCAAAATAATGGCTGAAACTGTTTTGAAAGGAAAAAATGTTGTGTATATTACAATAGGTGATCCATATCTCTATAGTACTTGGATTTACATGCACAGAGATTTAAAAGAAAAATATCCTGATATGGATATTAGTGTAGTACCGGGAATTGTTTCAATATTTTCATTTGCTTCAAAAGTTGGTATTAGTGTTGCCGAGGGTGCAGAAAAAGTTGCAATTATTCCATCTTGTTATGATCTATCTAGTGTGAAAGAGATTGCAAAGTATTCTGAATCAATGATATTTCTTAAAGATGGCAGATACTTTGATCAAGTAATTGAAGTTTTAAAAGAAGCTGGATTCCCTGATAATTCTCTTTTTGCAATTGGACAAGACTTAGGAACTGATAATGAAATTATACGAACAATGACTTTGGGTGAGGTAAATGATGATACATTGACTACAAAATATTTTTCAATTTTGGTGGTAAAACGTGTCTGATGTATTTTTTGTTGGATGTGGTCCAGGTGATCCTGATCTAATTACAATTAAAGCAAAAAAATTAATTCAAAAAGCAGACATTGTTGTTTTTTCTGGTTCTTTAATTCCAAAACCCATTTTGAAATTCTGTAAAAGAGGAAAATTATATGATGCAGCAAAATTAGTTAGAGAAGAAATTTTTGATTTATTATACAAAAATGCAAAAAAAGACAAACTAGTAGTTCGACTCCATGATGGTGATCCTGCAATTTATGGTGCAATTAGGGAGCAAATTGATAATTTAGAAAAAAAAGGAATAGCATCAATAGTTGTGCCTGGGGTTACATCATTTTTAGCCTCAGCTGCTGCACTTGGCACACAACTAACTCTTCCAGGTGTTACACAAACAATGATAATTACAAGAGCAGAATCTAGAACCAAAGTTCCTAAAAGAGAACAAATTTCTGAACTTGCAAAACATCAAGCAACATTAATTTTCTATCTTAGTGTTCATCTATTAACTAAAATTTCAAAAGAGGCAATTGCTGGTGGATATAAAAAAACTACACCTGTTGCAGTAGTTTATAGAGCAAGTAGAAAGGATCAAAAAATAATTCTTGGAACACTTTTAGATATTGCAAAAAAGGTTAAAGCTGAAAAAATTACAATGACTGCTATTGTAATTATTGGCGATGTAATAAAACCAAAATCATATGAGTATTCAAAACTATATGATAAAACATTTAGTCATGGTTTTAGAAAAGCCAAAGTCAAGTAGATAAAAAATTAACTTTATTTGTTATTCCTAACTTATTTAATTTAATTTGAAAATCATTTACATTTCCTGATGTTAATATTTTCAATGAATTCCTTTTAGATTCTTTATTTTTAATTTTTAAAAAAATCTTTTGTGCAACTATTTTTCCTGGATCTATAAATTTTATTTTTGGAAATTCTTTTTTTAATAATGATTTTAAAAAAATTAAATGAGTACTAGAGAGTGTAATTGTGTCAACTGATTGTTGAGACAAAATTTCTAAATCTTTTTTAATAATTTTTTTACAATATTTTTTATCTGTGAGAAATTTTCCAGACTCTACTAAATCTACAAGATTAGAACCGTTAATTTTAAAAATTTTAAAACTTTTTGAAAAATTATTTTTTCTAATATACTCTGATAGTCCTTTACTGTTAATTGCAGACTTTGTTGCAAGAATTCCAATTTGTTTAGTCTTTGTAATCTTTTTTGCAATCTCGAGTGGTGGTTTTACATCAATAATTTTTTGTGTAGATAAATCTAACATCAAACTAGGTGTGTTTGAAGCAACAACAATTATCTCAGGTGCAAATTCCTTTTCTAAAAGTTTGATTGTTTTTTGAATTATTGTGCTTAATTGAGCCCTAGTTTTTTTCCCATATGGGTAATTTTTTTGGTCAGCAAAATAGATGATTTCACTCTTTGTAATTTTTTGAATTTCTTTTATGATTGATAATGAGCCTAACCCTGAATCAAAAACTGCAATTTTTACCACAAAAATAATGAATAAATCTCGAATAATAGTTTGTTAGCTAAATTTACCTCAAAACTGATCTAAATTTACACCGTCCATTAAGACTAAATTTCTGAATTCGTAAATATGCCAAACTTCGATAGTACTTGGGCTCGACAAGAGACTCAAAGTGTAACTGGCAAACTACGTGATGCAGTAAAACCTCAAGGTGCATTAAAACCACGAATTCAAACTGCAGTTAACAAACTACAAGTCCAAATCTCAAAAATGGATTCTATGTTAAATAAACTGCATGAAAGAGATGCGCAACTCTTTCAGAGAGTCGTGACTGCAATGCAGCAACATGATACTAGCACTAGTAAAGTTTTGTCAAACGAATTAGCTGAAATTCGTAAAGTTACAAAGATGCTCGGCAATGCAAGAATGTCATTAGAACAAGTTCAACTAAGACTGACAACTATTCATGATCTTGGTGATGCTATGGTAGCAATTGGACCAGCGATGTCAACAATGAAGGGATTGAAGTCATCACTTGGAAGATTCATGCCAGAAGCTGATGCCGAATTGAACAGTATGACACAGACACTTAATGGACTAATGATGGATTCACTCGCAGGAGATTCCTTTAACATGGAGTCTGATGTTGCAAACGAAGAAACAGATAAGATTCTTCAAGAAGCATCTGCAGTAGCTGAGCAACAGATAGGAGACAAATTCCCATCTGTACCAACATCAACCGGACTTTCGTCTCAATCATCCACTACTTCCTTTGAGTAGTTAGTTAGATAGGACGCTAGTCATTATTTTTATTTAATTTTTCAAAAATAATTTTTTTCATTATTTTATGTTAATAATTAAAAATCCAAGACACAAAAATTCAGAATTATCAAGTCAACAGTATGGTAAATCACAAAAACTAGAGAATTCTTCTAATTCCAACAACTGCTACGATTGGAATTCCAACATACATCATTCCATTTAGAATAATCAATGAAATTCCATACCCTAATACTTCAGCTTCTGAATTCATATCAACAAAATTTAAAATTGATAGGGATGAGAGCAAAGGGGTAATTACTATTTTAACTGCCTCTTTGAATACTGGATTTTCTCTTTCATAATCAGCTATAATTGGACTAAAAGAATAATAGAAATTGTTGAATGTTTTCATGAATAAAGTTCCTGATTCTGTTTGTAATAGTGAATTATCTCGTAATTCCCTTAGTTGTTGAACTTGTGGTGACATTTCAGAACCAAATGTTGCAGTTGCAATAAGACATCCTCCACCTGTAGGACTAGAATTAAAACCAGATGCACAGTTGCCATTAATGAGAACTTCACCAAAATCATCTTCTGTTGAGCCTTCAGCCACAACTTTTTGATCTTGAATCACAATAATTTTCAAATAACCATCTTCAGTCAATTTTTTAATTTTTGCACCAAAGACACCCTGACGACCAAAAGAAGATTCACAACCAAAAATAACTTCTTCATCACTATTACCATTAATTTCAGTATAATCAAAACTTGAAGATTGGAATGCACCTGACCAATCAGTATTAGAAAATACCATTAACTTTGCTTGACCATCAGGTATCTGTGTTTTTAATTCTGATTGAATTACTTGATCCATCGATTTCTCACTAGTGATTTGTGCAGCTGGTGGTTGAGAAAAAACATGTGTTCCAGTAATTTGAAATTCACCGTTTCCTCTTTTGAATGGAATTGTAATTGTTCTATCATATGGTGTACTGGTTTCATCATAGGAGAGAAGTTGTAATCCACTTACTTGAACTAAGAAATCAATATCTTCAGAACCAACTTTTGCATCAATTAAATATCTAGGTAATGTTATGACAAGTTCTCCTCTTGCTCTAGCCTCAACTATAATGTTTAGAATTGCATTCTTCTCATCTATTTCAAAACTTATCAATTCTCCACCACGAATCTTGTAATCTAAATCTTCAAATTGTTGTGCAAAAGCTGGGGTTGAAAATAAACCAATCATTACTAAAAATGTTGCAATTACTAAAATCTGTTTTTCCACTGATAATTGTTGAATCATTGGAGACAAATAAACCAGTCTTATTCTTTAATTTCTAAAAACTATTTTTCATTCATAGTAAATTTTAGAAATCAATGAATTTTTTCATTATGATTTTAGATTTTGTAATGTATGATTGATGAGTTACTTAATTCAATAATTTCTCATTAAAGGTCCATTTTTTATTTAAAACAAAGTTTCCAAATGCTGCAGTGATAACTGCAACTATCAATGCTAATGGATATGACACATCATTACCATCTACTAAGAAATAGACCATTCCTAATTGTACTAGAGCACCTAATGAACTAAACATCACAAATTTTCCATATTGAGAAATGGTCTTTTTAATTCTGAAATCTCTATCTTCAAATGTCCATGTTTTATTCAAAAGGAAATTACTAGTAATTGATGCAAATATTCCTAATACAGTTGCATGCAAATACCACATATCTAAACCACCATTTGTGAAAAACAATGAAATCAAATAATTTACAAGAAATCCTGATGCACCTACTGTGTAAAATCTAGCTGCTTTGGAAAGAAATTTGACTGATGAGCGTTTTTCTTGTTTTTCTAATGGTTTTCCATAACGATATAATTTCCAAACTGATTTGTAATAATCTAAAATAGTCGTAAGACCTACTTTGCTAGAGCCAAACTCTCTATCCTGAAAAGTATATGGGATTTCTTTAATGTTAACTCCTTTTGTTTTTACTAAAATTTCTAAAAGAATTTTGTAACCTATTGCATCAAAATTTAATTCTTTGATTATACTTCGTTTGAATGCAAAAAATCCTGACATTGGATCTTTGGTATTAATTCCTAATCCTTTTTTTGCAATTAGAGTTGCAAATTTACTCATTAATTTTCTTTTAAGAGACCATCCTTGAATTTTTCCGCCACTAATGTATCGTGATGCAACTGCAATGTCATATTGATATTTTTTTATTGATTCAATTAGTTTTGGAATAATTTGAGGTGGATGAGAAAAATCACAATCCATAACAACTATTGTATCCCCACTTGATTGCTGAATTCCTTTAAGAATTGCAGAACCTAAACCATCCTTTGCTTTTCTATGAATGATTTCTATAGTATTACCAGCAATTTTTTTTACATTTTTTAAATAATCTTCTACTAATTTCCCTGTTCCATCTGGTGAATTATCATCTACTACTATAGTTTGAGATGAAAAATTTCTTGGTATGATTTCTCTAATTGAATGTAAAATATTAATAATATTTTCAGATTCATTGTATGTAGGAATTATTATTGAGATCTGGCTTTTTTCAGCCTCAACTTGCTTTAACATATCTATTCAATCACAAAATCTGATAGATATTAAACCTTAATTCATCAATATGACATTTTTAGGTGATTTGATAATTCTTTAGAAAACATTCAAAATTTATTTCACACATTTTACTTGAAATAAAATATACTAAGAATTCAAAAATGAATATATTTTATTCATACTAAGGAAATGCAACTGATTTAGAAAGAATTGAATCTAATTCAGAAATCTTTATTCTAGTTTGTTCCATAGAATCTCTTTTTCGAATAGTTATGGTATCATCTTCTAATGTTTGATGGTCTACTGTAATTGCAAATGGTGCACCAATTTCATCTAATCTTCTATATCTTCTACCTATTGCTCCTGAATGATCTAAAAATGCATCAAATTTTCTCTTGATGTTTAGATAAATTTCATCTGTTTTTTCTTTCAACCCATCTTTTTTTACTAGAGAAAGAATTCCGACATGTGTTGGTGACAAATATGGTTTTAAAGATAAAACAATTCTTTCATGTTCTTTATCCTCTTTGAGTGAATGCTCCAAAATTGTGTAAAGACTTCTATCAATTCCCATTGAAATCTCAAATACGTGTGGTAGAACCTTCTCATCATTATCCATAACTTCAAACTTTTCTTTACTCTTCTTTGCGTGACTAGACAAATCATAATCTGATCTATAATTACATGCAACTAATTCAAGCCACCCTATTGTAGTTTCAACTTCAAAATCAAATGCAACTTCAGCATAGAATGCTTTTTCTTTATCTCCTAATTTTCTAAATCTACTTTTTGATATATCGATTCCAGTTTTCTCATAAAATTCAGTTAAAATTCCCAAGTAGTATGCGACTAATTTGTTTGGAACTACTCCTGATTCTACTGCCTCTTTACATGTCATTGCAACTGGATCCGAATCTGTCTGTATTCTGAGAATGGTATCTTGAATTTCATCAAATTTTTCCACTTGATCTAGTTTTGCAGGATTACAAAACACCTCAATTTCTGCTTGATAAAATTCTCTGAGACGAAGTAAACTTTGTCTTGGTGCTATCTCATTTCTAAAACTTTTACCAACTTGTCCAATTCCTAAAGGAAGTTTTCCTCTCATGGTTTTGTAGAGTCTTGGAAAATCCACAAAGATTGATTGACATGTTTCAGGTCTAAGATATGCCTCTTCTTCTTCAGGACCTATGCCAACTTTGAACATCATGTTGAAATTCTTTGTTTTATCAAAATCACCTTTACATTTTGGACATTTAATATTATTTTGTAAAATCGCATTATCAAATTCTACTAAATCAGCACTTTCAGGAATTTCAATTTTTGTTATTTCAGCAATTGTTCTATCAGCTCTAAATGTTGAATTACATTTTGTACATTTGATAATTGGATCAGCAAAGTTTCCTAAATGTCCTGATGCTTCAAAAACTGATTTTGACATAATCTGAGAACCATCAATCTCAAGCATTCCATCTCTTCTGATTAATTCTCTTCTCCATAACTCTAGAAATTTATTTTTTAATCCAACTCCTGTTGGTCCATATTCCCAAAATCCTGCTTGAGCATCTGAATAAACTTCACAACTAGGAAAGTAAAATCCACGCTCAAGTGCTAATTTCATTACAGTCTCATAATTCATTGCTATATTTCCTCACTCATGAAATAAATCTCTACGCAAATTCCTTTGCTTTTCTAACATTCTCAAAATCATCTCGGTCTTTATCAATTGGAGTTTCCAAAATTATGGGAATTTTTTCCTTGTTTGCAAATTTTATAACTGCAGAAATTCCTTTTTCTCCAATTCCTCCTAATCCTAGGTGATAATGTCTATCAAGATTGCATCCCATTTCTCCCCTAGCATCATTTAGATGAAGAATTTTTAAATTCTTTATTCCTACGTATTTTTCAAATTCATCAAAAGTTTCTTTGACTTTTTCTTTACTTCTTAAATCATATCCTGAAACAAATGCATGACATGTATCAAAACAAACACCAAATTTTTTTGCAGGTTTTAACTGATTAAAAATTTCTCCTAGTTGTTTAAAATCAGAACCAACAGAATTTTTCTGACCTGCAGTATTTTCTAATAGAATTATTACATCTTTTGATGTTTTACCTGCTCTACTCAAACCCTCAACTAGTCTCTTAATTCCACCTTCCTCACCTGTTCCTAAATGACTACCAAGATGTGTCACAAGATATGGAATTCCTAATTGTGAACACCTCTCAATTTCATCAATCAAAGTTTTAACTGATTTTTCAAATCCTTCTACTTTTGGTGATGCAAGATTTGGTAAATATGGCATATGTGCACAAGTTGCCAATCTCTCAATTTTGCTTTCTTTTAGTTTTGATTTAAAATTAGCAATATCTTCTTTGGTGAGTTCTTTTGCATTCCATCCTCTTGGATTTCTGGTAAATATTTGAAAAGCAGAGCATTTTCTTTCAACTGCATTATCTACTGCTTTGTCAATTGATCCTGATATTGAGACATGACAGCCAATCTGCATATGTAACATTTTCTTTAAAACATAATTTAAACCAGCATTCAATATATCAAACCCAGATTTTTAAGTAAATTAGGTTAATCACTATTATGCTTGAACTTGGACCCGACGAAAAAGCAAAGTATCCTTTCTTAACTGATGCTGGCCAGTATCTAAAAGACAAGGGTTTTCCTCTAGTCCAATTTGGTACAGATCCAGATCTCAAATCATCTGTTGAAAAAGCATTTCACAGGCTTAAAGTATCAACTGAAGGAGGAATTTACAAATCTGATCTCATTGATGGCCAAGCATCAAAATCATATGTTCTTGAAAGAGAAGTTTTTTCATTTCTTTTAGCAATAGTTATGATAAAACTAACTGGTATGAATACACTAGTCAAACGATTTGCATTAGCTGAAGCAAGAAGAGCAGAACAACATCTTGAAAGAGATTTGGGAAATGCTACTGATAAATCAAAAATTGATTTAGCTATTAGAATAATTTCTGATTTATTTGGTATTGAGGTAACAAAACAAAATAATTTTTTTGTAATGCCTGTATCTGATTACATCAAACATTCAGTTACTTTTCATGAACGAGAGTGGAAATTAATCAATAGACATGTTGAAGATGGTAAAGTGTTCTTAACTCCAGATAAAACAGTTAGATTAATTCGAAAAGAATTAGGTAGTTACATTAGTTCAAAAATTATTAATGCTCCAATACCACCAATGATTCCTGGATTTGAAAATTATGTTGGTGAACTAGTTTCAATTTGTAAAAAACTTACACCTTCTTACACCATTACTACTGGAGAACATCCTCCATGCATAAAACATGCAATTGAAGTTCTTGAAAAAGGAGAAAACCTTCCACACTCTGGGAGATTTATGTTAGCAGCATTTCTATTATCAAAGGGTCAAAGTGTTGAACAAATTGCACCTTTGTTTAAAAATGCCCCTGATTATAATGAACGAGTTACACTTTACCAACTAAATCATCTAGCAGGACTTTCTGGAAGTGGTACGCAGTATTCATGTCCTTCATGTGAAAAATTAAAAACACAAAATTTGTGTTTTATTATACCTGAGTGTGATAATATCATCAATCCATTACAATTTGGAAGAAAGAGAAAATAATGAAAGAAACTGATGTAAAATTTTTAGAAGATTCATTTAAAAAATATTATTTCGATCATTCTGATTTAATTCACGTGCCTGAACGTACATCTGAGAGGGAATTTGGATATCAAAAATTCAATTCTGGAATGAATCGTCATATTTCCATTAAGGATGACAAGGCATTACATTTGTTATTTATGCAAAATATACCATCTGATGTTTATTGTTCAAACGCGTATTACTCATTTCCTGATTTACAGATGAATGAAAAAGATTGGAAGGAAGCAGATTTAATTTTTGATATTGATGCAAAAGATCTAAATCTGTCTTGCAGAAAAAATCATACAGTATCAATCTGTAATGAATGCAATGATGTATCAAAGAATTCAGATCATTGTTTAAAATGTAAATCAATAAAACTAGAAAAAAAATCTCTACCATGTAAAAATTGTATAGATTCCTCAAAAAATGAAGTATTGAAACTATCTGAAATTCTAATTAATGATTTAGCAATTTCTAAAGATGATATTCATGTTTATTTTTCTGGAAACGAAGGATTTCATGTTTATGTGTATAATTCACAATTTCAACAAATTGGTTCTAGAGAGAGATCAGAACTCGTGGATTACATCATGTTTAATGGAGCAATTCCTGAAACATTTGGAATGAAGAAATTCAAACCAAACCGTTCATCTTTTTCTGATTTTAATGAATATGGATGGAGAGGCAGATTCTCAAAACAAGTATTTGGTTCAAAATCAAAACGCTCAAAAATTATTTCAGAGTTACTAGCAAATGGCTATTCTTCTTTTCAAAAAACACTTGAAGATGTTTCAGAAAAAATTGGTACAAAAATTGATCCTAATGTAACTATGGATATTCATAGAATTTTTAGATTACCTGGTTCCATTAACAGCAAAAGTGGATTAACCAAACTTTATTGTAAAGATTTAACAAAATTTGATCCATACGTTGAAGCATCATTTCTTAATGAGAATTCAGTTGAAGTTATTGCAAATTGTCCTATAGAATTTAAATTAAAAAACAAAAAATTCGGACCGTACATCAATGAAAAAGTAACAATTCCTACATTTGCAGCAGCTTACATGATTTGCAAAAAACTAGCCACAATAGCTTAATTTTACCGGTAAGACATTAATTTACCAAATCTCAAGCAAGGTTGATTTTGTATAGTGCCTCTACTGATAAGCAAGCTCCGCCTCCTGATGCTGGAAAATACATCAGATTAGGTATAGTTGCCATACTTGGCGTCATAATTTTTGCTACAGTAAGCAATCAGGCAGTAACTTTATCGATGAATTTTACTGAATTTGGAGAACAATTCACAAAACCACTCTTTTACACATTAGTATCTACAATAATTTTATCCATAATTGCACTTGTGCGTGTAAATATTGTTGGACGTTCTTCTATTTTCTGGTATGCAATTAGTACAGGAATCAAGTTTCTTGGACAAGGAGGACAACAGCCACTTGCATCTAGTTTTTCAAGTTTCAAAAACTACAAACTAACTTCACCACAATTTGTTATTTGGCAGATTACAAAGATTCTCCTTTTTGGAGCATTCTTTGCAAATATCATGTTTGGATTTGCAGCAATATCATTTATTGATGGAAATACTTTTGGACTTGAAAATTTACCAAACTTATTTTCATTACCTTTTGTAACTCCTGACACTGATCCAAATTATGCAGTAGAAAAAGTTGTACCAATGATTCCTGCATTAGTTATTTTACTTCCTCCAATACTTGCAGCAATTGGATTACGTTTACTTTTGTACGTTGGTGTTCACAGACTTATTGATGTAGTTACATCATATATTCAGGACTCTACTGAAGGAAAACCAAGATATCTTAATTATGTTTCAACTATAGAAGGAATTTTTGGAATAGCAATTATTTGGATTGGAATTAATCTTTTCTTTACTGATCAAATTGATTATAATACAAGATATGTAATTGGGGGCACACTAGTTATTGGTTTTGCATTAATCGCATTTGCAGTATTTGATAGAATTAGAGCAAAGGTTCTAACTCACATGTTTAAACGAGATGTGTATATTAGAATTCTAACAATTATTACAATTGCAATAATTGTAGTAGGTGTTGTTTCTGTGAATAATAGTATTGCTGATGCAAAAAAGATTGAATATTTGGGTCCATACACTGCACAACAAGTTGGAGTAAACAGATATCTTGGTGAATTAAATGATATACAAGAAAATACTCATGATCCACAACTAACTTCAGTTTCTGCAAATAATATCAATAATTATGTACAACAAAACAGTGATGTTCTTGATGTTATTCGAATTTGGGATTGGGAAGCAGCTTTTGCCAAACTAAAACCTGAAATTGGTTTAATTCCTTATGTGGACTTTGAAGATAACGACATTCTTCGTTTTAACAATACTTTGTATTGGACAGCCTCAATGAAACCAATTTTACCATCATCAGTTAGTCTTGATAATACATGGTATAACGAGCATCTTGTTTATACTCACGTTCCAAATGGATTTCTTACTTTAGAGGCAACTAGTGGACAAATTGTTGAAAGTGACAAATTTTTCAAACAAAGAGAAATTTACTATGGTGAGGGTGGATTATTTGAGCAAACTTGGTCTGGTTATCCTACTTCTAGAGGTTCTGAGAGTGCAGAACTTGGAGGAGTATCTTATTCAGGTTTAGGTGGATTGGATGTTGCACCACCGTTAAGTTGGATATTTGAGCCAAACTTTGTACTTTCATTTCCTACCGAACCAGTTCACATAATGAGATACAAAGATGTCCATGACAGAATGGAAATATTATATCCATATTTTCTTTATAATTTGTTTGGACAAGAATTAGATTCAATTCCTGTAACTGATGGAACAAACTCCTATTGGTTAATCCCGTTAATTATTGGATTTGATACACACGATGTACCATGGTCTGTTGGAAATCCATACTTGCGTTTGGTGGGTTATGCACTTGTAGATTCATACAATGGTGATATTCAACTACTACAAACTGGAGATGATTTCTTTTCAGAAATGTTTGTTAGTCAATACGCTGATCAATTCGTACCAATTCCAGTATGGTTAGAAGAACAAGTTAGATATCCTACTGAACTATTTAATTGGAAAACAGAGATGTACAATATTTACCATGTAACTGATGTTGAGACATTTATTCAAGCCAATGAATTTTATGAAATTCCTCGTGGTCTTGATACCTATTATGTTGAAGCAAAACCACCAGGATTTTCAGAAACTGAGTTTATAGGATTATTGTCATTAGAATTAAGAGGATCTCAGGGAAGAAATCTTGCAGGATATATGATAGTTGAAAATGATCTTGCAAATCTAGGAGATTTACAATTTTATGAAGTTCCATTAAATTCTACAACAAAATTAATTGGTCCAACTGCAGTTAGAGAGGCACTAGATAGAGATCCTGATTTCGCTCAACTAAAGACACTTTTGAGAAATCCAAGAATTGGTGATAATATTTTGTATCGTGTAGGTGATCATGATGTATACTTTATTCCAGTGTATACTGCTGGTGCTGGAGGAGTAGTTGCTCAACTAGGCACAATTGCCGCAGTTGGTGCAGCATTTAATGGAGAATACTTTGTAGGACTAGGCGAAACTCAAGAAGCAGCCTTTGAAGCATATCTGAAGAAAGTTTCAGGTGTTGCATCATCTATTACAGTAGCAGATGTTGATTATGTTGAACTAGTAAGAGATGATAGAATTGATATCATAAAGTCTGTGTTTGAGAAAAATGGAATATCAATTGCTGAACCAACATCAATTCAAATTCCGTTGTCATTTAATGAAGGAGAAATAATCTTCTTTACTGAAAATGATCAGGCAGAGGCTGAAGAATTCCTAGCTGAATTCATTGATGACTTTGTAAAGCCACGTACTGATAGAGTATTCATGTGGCACGAAGAAAATAATCTTAATGTGGGAACCATATTTGTTAGAGATGGAATTTCTGAGATACATTATGTCTCAATTGAGGTAGGCAACTAATTGCTACTTGTTGTTGATAATGGTTCAATTTACACAAAAAATTTAACTGATTATCTAAACGAGAAAAATATTTCATTTGAGAAACATACTCCTCAACTTTTTCATTTAGATTCTCTTAAAAATTATAATTCTATAATTTTATCAGGAAGAAGAAAAAATGAAAAAAAGATTAATCAAATAAATTCAAAAATAATTACTTTATCAATTAAAAATAATATAAAATTACTTGGTATTTGTTATGGAGCAGAAATTTTAGCTTTAACTTTGGGTGGAACGATTAAAAAATCTCAATCACTTCAAAAAGGTAATGAAACAATTAAAATTTTTAAAGACAATTTAATTTCAAATGGTAATTTGACTGTCTTTGAGAGTCATGGATATGAGATATCCAAATTACCAGGCGTATTAATTCCACTTGCAGAATCAAAGAACTGCAAATATGAAATTATTCAATATGAAAAAAAATTGATTTTTGGCACCCAATTTCATCCTGAAATGAGTAAAGATGGTCATGATTTGATTCAAAAGTTTTGCCTACTCTGATTGATTTTAATTACTCTCAGATTTTTTCTCATTCATGAAACAAGATGTTCATGAATTAATTTTACCACTAGTTGATGAGGAAAATATCTGTCTTCCATTACCAATTAACGTAGTTTCCAAATATTGGAATATTGAATTACCTATGGCTGAAGCCATAGAAACTGCAAAAAAATATTCAGGTTTTGATGGAAGTATTCTAATTGAAGGAATAGAGTCTGCTGAAAGACATGGATTAACATGCAAAATTATTCATTCATCTTTATCTGAATTAAAAAAAATCATTGATGCTGGTATTCCACCAATTGTTATTTTACCAGGAATTCCGGAAATTACACAACATGCATCAATAATTACTGGTTATAATGATGAAGAAAAAACAATTCTTCATTATATTCAGAAAGGAAACCAAAAAGGTGAACAACAAGAAGGTGCAATCCCTCAAGATATTTTTGAAAATGAATGGTCTGAAGAAGGTAATTTAGTGATAGTACTTGCACCAAATGATATTTTATCTTCTCTAAAACTTGAAAATGATACTAGTAACAAATCAAATAGATTGTGTTTTGATTCAGAAAGATCAAGTATATTAAAAAATTATTCTAAAGCACTTGATTCATTAAAGCAAGCAATAGAATTACAACCAAAAAATCCAACTGCTCTACATCTTTTAGGTTCTTTAATGAATGAACAAAATTCAATCGAGTGTGTAGAATTTTATGAAAAATGTTTAGAAATCAATAATAGATCATACTTGACATTTAATGGACTAGGAAATTTTTATCTTAAATCAAACCAATTTGAAAAGGCAGAAAATTATTACACCAAAGCTATAGCCATTGATCCAAAAAGATCAGCCAAAATTTACAAAAATCGTGCTTTTCTTAGAGAAAAACAAAATAAAAATTCAGATGCAAAAGATGATCTAAAAAGTTATTTGAAATATTTTCCTAAAGCCAAAGATAGGGGAATTATAGAGCAGGCAATTAGAGAATTATAATGCGGAGTGCGGGATTTGAACCCGCGGCCTTCAGCTTGGGAAGCTGACGTCATACCAGACTAAACTAACTCCGCTTAGGTGCCATTCATTAATTATGATTAAATATCTTGATTGAATAATTATATCATGGATGCAAAATGCCCAGAATGTGAAAGAGTTGCAATTTTAGATGATGAGATTACTAGAGTAAAATGTCCCCATTGTAATTTTGAGGCAGATTATGATACTTATCTTGAAATTATGAAAGACCAAGCAATGAATATGGTATCTGATTATATTCCAGATAGACCTGGAATTTGATTACCAATAACTTCCTTTATCTGAGCAATCCAAGTGAGCACCACAGTTCGGACAAAACATATGGCATGCTTGCATGTCCACCATTTTATTATCACACTTTGGACACTTGATGTCTTCTCCCATTACCATCTTTTAGAGTCTTGATTTAAAAATAATGTCCAAAGCTTAATTAGACGTTCAACTTTTTTTTGAATACTTGACTAACTTCAAACTCACAATTTCAGATATAAAGGGAAAATCTATTTCCAAAGAACTCAAAGACAGTGATGCAAATCCATTGTTAGGATTGCAATTAGGAAATGAAACTGATGCTACAATTGTAGGATTATCTGGAAAATTAAAACTCACTGGAGGAAGTGACAAGTCTGGAGTTCCAATGAGATCTGATATTCATGGTGCAGCAAGAAAACGTGTTTTACTTTCTAAAGGAGTAGGTTTGCAAGCAGCAGAAACTGGACAAAGAATAAGAAAACTAATGCGTGGAAATACAATTTCAGAAGAAATCTATCAAGTAAATTGTAAATTTGATGGGGAATTACCTGTTGAAGCACCTGCAGAAGATGCAAAAGAATCGACAGACAAAAAAACTAAAGATAAAAAAGAATAACTTAACATATACCGATTCTACATTTTGACTCATGCATTGGAGAGAAACTCTTCCTGATTGGTACATTAAAAAATATGGTTATCAACCATGTGTTAACATTGGAACATCAGGACATGTAGATCATGGAAAAACAACACTCATTCAAGCATTATCTGGTTCATGGACTAGTGTACATAGTCAAGAACTAAAACGAGGAATTACAATTCGTGTTGGATATTCTGATGCTGCATTTTACAAGTGTACAAGCTGTGAAGAACCATTAGGATTTTCTACAACTCCAAAATGTAACAACTGTGGAAAAGAAAGTGAATTATCTAGAGTTGTCAGTTTTGTAGATAGTCCTGGACACGAAAGTTTGATGGCAAATATGCTTTCAGGTTCTGCATTAATGGATGGTGCACTATTACTAGTTGCAGCAAATGAAAAAGTCCCAAAACCCCAAACAAAAGAACATCTTTTAGCTCTTCAAACTCTTGATATTCAACAAATAGTTGTAGTTCAAAATAAGGTCGATTTAATTTCATATGAGGAAGCATTAACAAACTATCAAGATATTACTAAATTTGTTAAAGGAACACATGCAGCAAAAGCACCAATCATTCCAATTTCTGCTCAATCTGGTTTGAATGTTGATGCATTAATTGGTTCAATAGAATCAACAATCAAAACACCAACAAGAGATGAGAAAAAAGATACTGTAATGCATGTTTTACGTTCTTTTGATGTTAATAAACCAGGTACAAAATTAAAAAATATCAAAGGTGGAGTAATTGGTGGAAGTCTTACTCAAGGAATTTTTAAAGTTGGTGATGAAATTGAGATTAAACCAGGAATTGTAAATGAGAAAAAGAAAATCTATGAACCTATATTGACAGAAATTACATCATTGGGGACTGCTGCAGGAATAGTTGAATCAGTAAAACCTGGTGGTTTGGTAGCTATTGGAACAAAACTTGATCCATCAATGACTAGAAGTGATTCTTTTATTGGTTCAGTAATTGGAAAACCAGGCACATTACCTGAAAATTCATCTCTGATAAAATTAGAAACAAGCTTGTTTGATTCAGCAGTGGGAATTATTGAGGATATCAAAGTTCAACCAATAAAATCTGGAGAACTACTTCGATTAAACATTGGAACCGCCCCTGTATTAGGAAAAGTTGTAAAAATTAAATCAAAATCAGTTGAGATTGAACTTAGAAGACCTGCATGTATCTTTGAAAATGGTAATGTAGCACTTAGCAGAAGAATAGATG
>Ga0208748_1000281_pt1 | contig 26661 bp, 23 predicted proteins | sample Knorr_S7_td_Bott_FD_185599 | JGI IMG/M metagenome (GOLD analysis project Ga0208748, IMG submission 185599) | Marine microbial communities from Southern Atlantic Ocean transect - Knorr_S7_td_Bottom_ad_4513_LV_A (SPAdes) (version 2) | ecosystem: Environmental > Aquatic > Marine > Oceanic | place... | reverse complement strand
CCTGCGAGTTGCCGGAGCGGACGTCGAGCTTGGCGCTATTGGCCGTAGCTCTAATTTTGGTGTGCCGATCCGTAATTTCATGGTAAACGATGCATTGATCCATGTTTGGGAATTCCCCAGTGAAGACGAAGCCGCGGCTGGGGCCGCCACCGTGGGGCCCGACGGTTTTTCTGTAGGTAGGGCGTTTGTGGACTGGACAAACAGCCCTCATTTCTACTCAAGTGGGAGCCTGATCGTCCTGTATGTCGGCAATGACGTGGGCACCCTTACTCTGCTGGAACGGGTTGTTGGCGATCAGTTCGCTGGCAGCACCACCATTACGTCCGGCCAACTTGACCCAGGGGGCAGAGCCAGCCTGACTGCCCACAGGGAGTTGAGCCCACGGCTCGGAGTTGCGCGAGGGGACCTGCGGTTGGTCTATTCTCGAATCTTGGAGTTCAGCGACGGCTCGCTGGGCTGTCCTGAACCTGGGTTCGGCTATACGCAGGCGATAATCCCCGGCTACATACTGTTGTACGAACTGAACGGAACGAGATATCCATTCCATGTCAGCACTGACGGCCGTATCTACACCGACTGCCGCGGCGAGAACAACGTGGCCGTTCCGTTCCAAGTGGCTGACAGCTTCGTTACGGTCAGAGATGCGTTCGAGTTGGACGGAGGCGGGCCTTCGCATCTGGGACCGGAGGTCGTCTTACGAACGAGAGCAGAAGCAGAGGCCTATATAGCCGAGTCAAACGGTCTGGTGGCGATGGATGTCGACCTGGTGGACTGGGAGACCGAAATGCTGGTTGGCACCGTGATCACCGGGTCCGGTTGCTCATTCGATGTGGTGACCCCCTTGGTCCTGATGCGGCATCTAGGTAAAACGGTTGATGTCTATGTGGAGGCTGAACAGACCGGCTCGTGTGAAAAGGCGTGGGCGCAACCAATGTGGCTGGTGGTCCAAGAAGTCCCGAAAGACTATTCCACCAGCTTTATACTCGCCTACGCCGAGAACTAGGTTGGTGGCAGCCGTCCCGCGTATGAGGTTTTCATCTGGGCCATGTACCAATCTATAATCGATATACGGTTCGAGGGACTGCTGAATGAGCAATATTGTCACCATGGAATGCAGCTTGGGGCACCGCTGGATCTTGCCGCTGCGCGGGACGAGCTATGTGGTCTTTCCGGCCCAGTGCCCCAAGTGCATCAAGGTCCCCAACAAAACGATTGCCGCCACCGTAACCTTTCCGGACAACGGCTCGCCTTCGGTCGTGATAGAGAGGCAGTAGTCGTGGGCCGCTTTGAGACCAGGAGCTATAGCGCCGGAATTATCTCGTCACACAACAGCTCGATCGCTTCGTCGATGTCCGGTCCCAGTTCGGAATACATCAACTGGTGAAAGCCCTGAGACTGGGCGGTGGACTGGACCTCAATCATGCGCTCCAGGCAGTCACCGGGTGTCCCCGCGATGAAGATGGCGTCAATCATGTCGTCTGTGACCAGGTCGTCGAATTCCGCGGAGGACACCCCGGCCTTCTCGGCCTGGTCCAGTTGGTCCACATCCTCCAGATCGACTCCCAACCGCTGAATGTCCTCATGGCTATAGCCCCGGCGGTACATGTTCAATATCCGGTTTCCCGAACTCTCTTTAACGAAGTCCCTGGCTGCCTGGCCGTCCTTGGATAAAGATAGCTTGACCTCCGCGACCCTGGTCACGCCTTCGCCCACCCCGGAATCATTGGCGGCGTCGTTGAATATCTGCAGTTGTTCCGGCACGCGTCCAGTACGTAGCGCCGCCATGTAATGGCCGCCGAATATGAGCCCGTCCATGTTCCGGCCGCCAACTTCCAAGCCCAATGGGCCGTTAGCGCCGCAGTATTGGAGGATGGGGGTCTTGGGGGCGAAATTCAGCTTGAACAAGCCTTTGGGATTGAAGTTGAAATACTCGAGCAGGTTTGGATAATCGGCGAAACAGACCTCTTCGCCGTTCAAGAGCCGACGCAGGCTCTGGGATGTCTCCCGCAGGAAACTTATGGGCTTGGGGGTGTCGACGAATGTGTAGGTCCTGGGATTGCCGAATCCCAGGCCGATGCTGAGTTCCCGTCCATCCATCAATTCGCTGAGCGTCGCCACCATGTCGGCCAGGTCGACCGGGTTGCGGAAGTATTGGACCGTGATGGCAGTCCCAAGCTTGACCTTGAGATTACTGGCAAAAGCCGCTAGCACGACGAAGCTGTTGCGGCTTCTAAGATTGTCGGTAACCCAGAATTGGCCGACGCCCTTGGCCTCGGCCTTCTTGGCCAACTCGACCAAGTGGGGCATTGGCACGTGTGCATAAGTGGGCAGATGAAATTGGACCCCAGTTTCCAGACCTGGCATTTGTTTCTCGCCTTCCTTATTCTTGAAAACTTATCGGTTTATGAGTTTGGTGGTAGATGTAGCTGATTGCGCCATCTTCTACCCGCAGCCGAAGCGCTCATCCGCCAGCCAGAATCCACCTTCACGCCAGCCGCACTTTCTTAGAGAAATCGTAGTCCGGGGCGATGTTGGACTGGAAACGCCAGATCACCCGGTCATCGGAGAATTCCCCGGCGTGGACCCGCTCCATGAAATCCAGGATCATCGACCAGGCTTGTTCCGATTCCTTGGGTCTGTAGCGGCCCGGCATCGTCGAATTCATCCAGCCGTGGGGCATGCCGGAGAACAGGGTGAATTCGTAAGTCTTCCGGTTGGATTCCAAGACATCTCTCAACCGGCGCATGTCCTCCACCGAGACCACCTGGTCGTCCTCACCCCAGATCCCAAGGACAGGCGCTTGGACCTGCGCCAAGATTGACTCGTAAGGCTCGGGCCGTTCCTCATTAACTTCCCATTTGCTGGCCTGCGCCCCGCCGTAGATGACGATGTTGGCCGCTATCTCATCGCGGACGCTGTTCAGGACCAGCGGATAATCGCCGCTCTGGCAAACCCCCATGGCGCAGATACGGTCCGGGTCCACTTGTGGGTGGGTTAACAAGTAGTCGAGGCTGTTGCCCATGTAGGACTTGATGTCCGCATCGGAGATTCTCACGCTGATGTCGCCGCGGGTTAGGGCCTCTTGGTCCCCGTCCCACCGCGAAAACATGTCCGGGGCCAAGGCGATATAGCCGTGGGCGGCGAACTTGGCCACAAGATCAAGGGTGTGTTGGACCAGCCCGTACCGCTCGTGACCCAATATCACTGCGCCAAAGGGGCCCGGTTGGTGTTCCGGCACGGCGAGAAATCCCTGGACCCGGTCGCCGTAGCTGATCATCGAAGTCACGGCGCCGGGATAGGTGGGTTGCTGGTTGATTGGGGAACTCATAGTCCGCCCTTCTCGGCCCGATTTTCAATCTGGTGCCGACGATTCTACACCTAGCCCGGCCCATGGGCGGGTATTGCCTATGGCTAAATATCACCCGAGGAATGGACCACCTGGCCGCCGACCATGGTCAAAATCGAGTTGAGTTCAGGAATCTCGTCTTCGGGGACAGACAGGTAGTCGTCGGATAAGACCGCGAGATCGGCCAGCTTACCCGCCTCCAGGGACCCCCGGCGGCTTTCCTCAAAACAGAAGTAGGCGCCTCCCATAGTGATCGCCCTCAGCGCTTCCATCCGGGTGATGATCTGTGTTGGGCCGAGCACTTTTTTCGTCGTGCGCTCTTGCCGGGCGACCGCCGCCCAGATCGTGGGAAACGGACTGTACGGTTTGTTGTCGGTCCCGAGACCGAAATTGACGCCTTGATCCAGGTAATCGCGGTGGGCCACGGCTTGATCCGCTGCCTCGGGTTCCTCCAAGAACCGGTTGCCGCGCAGCCACAGGTGGGTCAGGGGGATGGTCTCAATGATTAGACCCAGTTCCCGGATCACCCTTAATTGCTCAGAAGACGTTTCGATCACGTGGCCAATCATCCAGCGTTCTTTGTCGATCGGAATCTCGCGGTGTACGCCTTGAAAGACCTCCAACACCTCATCCAAACAGTCGGCCACGATCGTGTTGACCCTGAGCTTGTGCTGGGCTGCCAGCTCGACCAGTTGGCGGAATTTGGCTGGGGGATTGTAGCCCTGAGCGAAGCCTGCCCAGCCGGTGAAAGGAAGCTCGGCGGACCTGGCACGGGCCGTGTATTCGCTGCCGCGGTAGTGGATGTAGTAGCCGCTGACGTGGAGCATGGAATCGCCGAATCCTTGGCCTGAGGCCGAGTGCGCCCACCGCTCCATCTCTTGGGCCGCTTGGGCGACAGTTTTCCAACCAGGACTAAGAGTGAGGTGAGCCCTAACGGTCATTTCCTTGGCGTCCCAAACTTCCTTATAGACCCGCATCACCTCCGGGGCTACGCCGTGGCCTTCATAGGTGCCGGTCGTGCCAACGGCGTTGTAGAGCCGCATAGATTCTTTCAAGGCGGCAACACGTTGTTTGTGGGTGAACCGGGGCACGACCTTCATGAGGGTGAACTCCACTGACGGGAATCGACCAGTATCGACCATGATTCCCGTGGGCTCGCCAGTGTCATCATGTTCGATGGCTACGCTTGAATCGGGCGACTGGGTGTGGCGGTCGATTCCGGCCAGTTGCAACGCCGCGCTGTTGGCGATGGCCACCGACGGCGGGACGTTCCAGGGGGTCCAGATGCCCCGGATGTAGACCGGGTTATTGGGCGATACTTTATCGAGGTCCCACCGGTTGGGGAACCGCCCCTCTTTGAGACTCCCTGGTACGTCCGCGTAATTCGGCGGGTCGCCCACCGGCATGGTGACCACCCATTCGCCTGGACCCGTCTGGGCCACCTGTTGCTCGATGATGCTCAAGATCTCGGGGATGGACTTTGCGCCTTCAAGGGAGGGATTGATCCGCTTCAGGCCCTCGCGGTCCATGTGGGCGTGTATGTCGATGATGCCAGGGATCACCGTTCGTCCCCGCAGGTCGATGGTCTTGGTGTCCGCACCGGCCAAGGCCATCACATCTTGATCGCTCCCCACGGCTTGGATAGAGTTCCCGCGGATGGCAACCGCCTGTTCGATGCTGTCTTCGGCGTCGGCTGTGAGGACTTTTCCTGCGTGCAGAATCATGTCGGCTTTTTCAGAGTCTCTTGTTGTCACGGTCATTCTCAATGTTTTAGATTGTGCCTGAAGTCCTTTGTTTTCTGGCCATTTTGATCAACGAATGTAGGAAATTTATTTCGGCAGATTATCCCTGATTCGCGGATGTGTTCGCGCTGTTGGCCCTACTAAGAGCCTTCGTTGAAAATCGGACGTCCGATAGTATAACCTCTCGAATGAATCCCGATGTCCGATTACGCTTCAAGTAACCGCTATTACGAGTAAGCACTAGATCAGCCAGGAGATTTCAAGATTCCCCCGCGTTAAGAAATGACCACTTTAGACGGCTACATACCTTCGCTGATGGGCCGCTGATTGACGACTCCCGATAGCACCGAGGCCCGATCGGAACATGCTGGCTATCGACGCCGAATATCTGTCGTTTGGCGGGAGATTGCGTTTCGCTGGTTTTGGCTAAGCGTAGTCACGCAGTCACTAGCCCTCGGCATGCAGTTCCTGGTGATTGGTTGGCTAGTGCTAGAGATTACCGAATCTTCAGCCCAGTTAGGTCTGGTCATATCTTTATACGGGATTCCCAACGTCTCAGTATTGCTGGTGGCCGGGGTTGTTGCCGACCGGTTCCAGCGCCGCTACGTCCTGATGGCGACCCAGACGGCGGTGGCCGGTATCGTTGCAGCGCTGGCGTTTTTAACCGTCGCTGACCTGGTCGAAGTTTGGCACATCTACGCTGGCGCTGTCCTGTTGGGTGTTACTCAGGGCATCAACATGCCGGCCCGGACGACATTGATCGGCGATCTGGTCGAGGAAGATTCGATATTAGACGGCGTCGCCCTGAATTCCGCAGCCATGCAAGCCGGAAGCATCATCGGCCCGCCGTTAGCTGGGGTCATCATCGAAGTGTGGGGACTGGCCGCCAGTTTATGGGTGATGGCCGGTTGTTACGTTGTGAGTGTGGCCTGCGTCGCCAAGATTGGACGCACCCGTCAGTCGGATTACTCTGCCAGGCGGTCTGTATTCAGCGACTTTGCTGATGGGCTGACCTACGTAAAAAATAGTCCGTTCCTCCTGACGGTCATCGTCATAGTCTGCACCTTTGGCGCCTTTGGCATGGCGCACAACCATATCGTTCCGGCCATGGCCAAAGACGTCTTGACCACGGGCGCCGCAGGCGTGGGGCTGCTCTTCCTTGGGTCGGGGATCGGGGCGTTTATGGGTAGTCTCATCTTGCCGATGATCCAACCCGCCAACGTCTACCGCTCCCTTTTATTCAGCTTGGTGATATTCACATTCATCCTGACGCTCTTCGCTTGGTCGAGTTGGTTCTGGCTTTCATGGATACTTTTTCTGTTGGTCGGCTTGGTGGGCAAGGGATTGGTGTGGCCTCTCGCGACTACGGTGGTCCAACTGGAGACACCGCTCGAGGTGCGGGGCCGGGTGATGGGTGTTTTGCACATCACGCCGGCTGTCCATTATCTCGGGGCCTATCCGTTGGCGCTGGCCGCGGGCCAGTGGGATTGGGCATTCGCCATAACCGGTTCCGCCATGGTCAGCCTCGGGGTGACCGCCTGGTACGGCCTGGCGCGCAGAGGGGCGCCCAAGATCAGCAGGCCGGCGGCGCCGTAAAAGGCGATGCGGCGCTCCGTGAGCCGGGTGTCAAGAATCCGTTGCTAAACGTCAGATCCAAACGGACACGCGGTCAGTCGGAGACGACGGGTTTTAGACGACCATCCTCCTCTGGATCGACCACGACGATAAGCCTTTTGATTTTCCCTTCTTTGACCAACAATATTCGCAGATGATGTTCCAAACCTGAAGCGGTATGGGTCGTGTCTTTACGCTCGATGCGGCAGACAACGAAGTCACCCCACAACTCGATCCCCTTTAGCTCAACAACCTGTTGGAGTCGCCCTGAGCGCCGGAGGAAGCTTTCACGGATAGCCGATTTGCCCACCGCCGGGTCATGGCCGACGGTGACTCGTATGGCATCGTCGGTGAAGAACCCCATCACTTCGTCTATGTTGGAGCCGTTGGTAACCGTGCACCGGTCTAATGCGTCGTTATAGGCGACTGCCAGCCGAATCAATTCGCTGGAGAGCGCCGGTCCAATCTCTATCTTTTGATCAGCCATTGTTGACCCCACTCTTGGATTATCGAATGCCTGGCGGCTGCTAAGACTTTCCCTCCATGCAGAATAGCGTTGGCTTATTCAGAATCACTCGGCATCAAGGTCACGTTAGGATTTTCGGTTATCGAACCCTTGCAATCCTGACTGACTCAGGCTGTCATTGCAACACTGGTCCACTCGAGCATGGCGGCGAGGATGTAAAATGCCAGTAAAGTATTCATGAACTAGGAGACGAATATGGCTGTAGCAGAAATGGTGGACGAAATTACCGGCAGACTTGGCGAGGAGACCCATCTGAGTGATTGGCTGACCGTGGACCAGACGATGATCCAAGGGTTCGCCGACGTGACAAAAGACCACCAGTGGATCCACGTTGATGTGGACCGTGCAGCAAAAGAATCACCCTTTGGAAGCACCATTGCTCACGGATTCCTGACATTGTCGCTGATTCCTCATCTTGGTGGACACGTCGATGCCGACCAGCCGCCGTATCCAGGTCTGAAGCTGGCGGTCAATTACGGACTGAACCGCGTCCGTTTTCCAAATCCCGTGGCCGCGGGTTCCAAAGTGCGGACCCGGAGCAAGTTAGCGAGTGTCGACCAGATCAACGACGAGTGCTTTCAGGTGGTCACAGAAGTGACCATCGAGATCGATGGGCAGGAAAAACCAGGTTGCGTCGCTGAGACCGTGACCAGGTATTACTTCTAAAAGATGGCTGAGGAAGAAACTAGTCGACAGTAATCTGTGGGCGCTATAGCAAAAGGCCCAGACCTCTTTGACGAGGTCTGGGCCAATTTCGTGCCTAAAACGATGGTGCCGAAGGTCAGAGTCGAACTGACACAGAGTCACCCCCACCGGTTTTTGAGTCTGGTGCGAGTAGTTCTAATTAGTGTTATCAGGCGTGATTTAGTCCAAGCGCCAGAATATTTTCCTGCAAACGTTCGTGCCTAAATGTTTTGCTATGTCAGATAGTGTTATCAAGTTCGTTATCAATTCGGTTATCAAATTCTGGTAGCGATGACAGCGGATCATAGTAGATTTGCGGCCACCACTGATGGGGTATACGAAAGCCTCATCTTAAGGATCTGGGAGCAACTGGTTAAGAGTTAGTCGTTTCCCATGTTCATGCCTACCGTACTGTGTTGCCTGTTACATGGTTCGTGCCTGGCAACACATAAAAACACGGGTCAACAGGATGCGGACGTGCACTTTTCTGTGCACTTTTTTCCCACTAACAAGACGTACTTAACATCTCGGTATAAAGTCCAGGATAGACCTTGCCGTCCATTTTGACTGACCATTGACGGTGAACGCCCACCCCCTCCCCAACATAGGTCATCACCTCTTTCTCATCTGATGGCAATAACAGGAGAACATAGTTGATGCCTGGCGAGCCGATATTTGAAGCCTCAGGAGTCGAATTACATCGACGCTTTGATGCCCTGGAAACGTAATTTTCTAGAAATAGTACCTGGACACCATCTCTGCAACGCACGCTGGCTTTTCTTTTCCTTCGATTTCTATGGTTACTTCCCCTACAACCTGGAAGCACTCGTCGTTGATCTTGTCGACGCCCACTAGCTTGGTACGGGTCCTAACATTGGTGCCCGAGGTCACGGGATTTGGGAAACGGACCCGGTTCAGGCCATAATTTATGGCGAGTTTTAAACCTGGGTAGGCTGGTTCCGTAGCGTCCACCATTCCACCCAGGTGCGGTATCAAAGACAATGTCAAAAAACCGTGGGCAACAATGCTTCCAAATGGAGATTCTTTTGTCGCCCGATCGACGTCGACATGAATCCACTGGTGGTCTTTTGTCACGTCAGCAAACCCCTGAATCATGCTTTGATCCACGTTCAGCCAATCGCTTAAACGAGTTTCCTCTCCCAACTTCTTGGTAATCTCTTCCACTAAATCGTCAACGGCCATCTCACTCTCCTTAATAATCTGCGAATAACTGGTGATTTTCTCAGCCCGACAAAGAGGACGGGTTCCCATAACGACTCTATGCGCCGGTCCAGCCCAACTCCCTGCATCCTAGCTTCTCGCTCCAGATTCGATCGCTTTCAACGACTCAACCACACCATCTAGATCGATAGCAAATCTCCATGCCACCTAGCACCTGACTAAGCCATAGCATTTTAAGTTTTTCTGGGGCCTCCGGTGACACCCGAACGAGTTTGTCTATCACATATCTTTAGATGAACATGTAATATGGCTACTACGAGTGTCTTTAATGGCATTATCAGTGGTGGGACACTCTTCACTAACCATCAAAGGATGTCTAGACGAAAATGGCTGACAAATGGCTTTTTAACGACGAGTTACTCAGCGCTGAATTCGTAAATGATCCCTACCCGACTTTCAGCCACCTTAGGGAGAACTACCCGGTGCATTGGAATGCCACGGCATCCCTTTGGATGGTCACCCGTTACGACGATTTCGTTAACATTACGAAGAATGACGAAGGCTTCTCCTCTGCAGTCGCCAAGAATGGTAAACCTACAGAGGGCATTGGCTCAACCGCTCCACCAGAAGATCGGAATGAGGTAGTTCGTTCATTTCAAGGCAGTTCGATTGCCCAACAAGAGGGTTCAACACACCAAGAAATGAGACGAGTCATAAACCACCATTACACACCTGCCGCTAGTGAACATCATAGATCACAGATCCGTATTAAAGTCGAAAACCTATTAGATATCCTGGGAACCAAACCAGTTGTCGAGATTAAAGAAGAGTTCGCGACCATTTTAGAAATGCAGGTTTCAGCGTTAACTGTTGGGATTCCCGAACAGGACATTGATGATCTTAAAGAGATTGTTTCAGACCTATCTGCCTTGAGCGGCACTAGCAAAGATAAGGTAGATAAATATCGAAGAGGGATATTGAACTTCGGTGAATACCTGAAGCCACTGCTTGACTCTAAGCTGAACGGACCTGGCGATGACCTCTTAGCGACTTTAGCTAAAGCCAAACATCACAATTTGTACTCCGAAGAAGAAGTTCTTTCGAATGCTGCGATTGCACTAACAGCGGGGCGTGGAACATCCGTCAATCTAATCTGTAACGGTCTACTAGCGTTTGCCCGGCATCCGAAACAATGGGAATCTTTAGCTTCTGACCCAACTGAAATGCCTATAAAGTCCGCTGTAGAAGAATGTCTTCGATATGACTCGCCTCAACAATCACTAGATAGAATCGCGTCTCGAGATATAGAACTCCGTGGCCAGAGAATTCGGTCTGGTGAAAAAGTCCGCTGCTACATTGGCTCTGCCAATCGTGATCACATGAAATTTGAAAATGCAGATAACTTTGAGATAAAACGAAATCCTAATCAGCATGTTGCCTTCGGTTGGGGCATACATCATTGCTTAGGAAGTTCCGTGGCACAGGTTGAATTTCAAGAAATAATTAGTGCATTGTTGTCACGAAATCTGAAGCCTAGCTTGATTTCTCCAACAATCGAATACGAACCAACTACTAATTTGAGGTCGCTCACCAGGCTTGATATGCAACTCGGTTAGTTATTACCAGTATCTATCGGGCATGTCGAATGGGTGCAGGACCACCAGTAGGTGCTCACTCGGGGTTCCACCCCGAGTGAGCACCCGGATACCAGCTGGGGCGACGACATTCTTAGCGCGGTTTTCAATGCTGCTTCTTCTAAGATCTACTATTAGATCAGAATACCTGTCGGGTAGAAGATGCTTCTGAGAAGCTACACAGCGACTTCCGAACTGGCAACAAAATAGGCCGCGTGAGCGGGCTTGATGGCATCTTGCCGCCAAGATACACTGTGTACCGGTCTCTGTTGGGATACCCAAACGTGAAGGCAATAACCTAACACTTGAGCATACGGGAGAGTTGAGCCATGGCTGATAATATGACCATCCTAGTTGGCACATCCGGCCAAGGAGTGTTGCGTAGCGCAGACGGCGGCGACACTTGGCGGCGTATCGCCATTGATCAAGGCCTCCATTCCGACGCTGTGGTGCGCTGCTTGGCGGTCCACCCCAATAAGCCCAACCTGATTTACGCAGGTAGCGACAAAGGCATCTATACTAGTACGGACGCCGGAGAAAATTGGGCGCTGTTGGACAATCCACTAAACAATTACACAGTTTGGGCGCTGGTAATCGATGATGAGGATCCCAACTTGATTTATGCTGGGACCGGTACGCCCACCCCCACCGTGTTTTTCCGCTCTCAAGACGGCGGAAGCAGTTGGCAGAAGACCTCCATGGAAGCGGCGGCGGAATGCCCGGCGGTTGGCACCCCCCGAGTGACCGGAATTGCCATCGACCCCACCGACCGCCAAAGCATTTGGGTTGGCATTGAGGTAGACGGACTGCGGCATAGCGCAGACGGCGGAGATACTTGGACCACGATTAACCATGGCGCCATCCCGAACTTGGATATCCATAACGTAGCGGTATCCTCGGGGCCTCCAAAGACCGTGGTTGTGGTGGTAAACAACGACGTGTACACCAGCACTGACAATGGGGCCACGTGGAAGTCCATCGGTGTTAGAGAAAACTTTGATTTAGGCTATCCCCGGGGAATAAACGTGCTGCCGGGCAGCCCTAACGTGATTTTCCTGACACTAGGAGACACGACACCGGGCAGCACCGGTTGCATCATGCGCTCCATCGATACGGGACAGAGCTGGCAAAGATTGCCGTTACCTGTTGAACCCAATACGGCAATGTGGGTGGTCAATGCCCAGCCGGCAGACCCTCAAATAGTTTTCGCCGGTAGCCGCTACGGCTACTTGTACCGAAGCGACGACGGCGGCGATTCCTGGTCCAAGCTCAAGCGTGAATTCAGCGAAATCTCTTCGGTGCTGTGGGTGGCCGCCTAATACGACCTTATGTTGTAAGCGCACCTGCTAGTCAGAAAAATAAATTGGGGCCTTTTGGGGCCAGAAGGACTTAAACCTAGCACAGTGTCGCATGCTTTTGGTGACATCTGCAGGAAGTCAGTTGTAGCCCGGATAAGGTTTCACGCCCTACGACATACCCATGCAACCATGCTGATGAAACAAGGGACAAACCCAAAAGTCGTTCAAGAACGGTTGGGACACAGCAGCATATCGGTGACGCTAGATGTCTACTCTCATGTGGTTCCGGGCATGCAAGAGCTCGCTGCCCTGCAGTTTGACGAAGCGACAAAAGCCACTGTGAACTCTAGAGCTAGTTAAGTGTTGTTTTTCGGTGACCTTAATCCACGATGAGATTATGCCAAAAACGGAGACCAAATTTATAAACCAGTCAATTGCCTATGTCTGTTGAGAGCTTTTACATTGGGTCTCGTAATCGGATCCGTAGGCAGCCTAAGTGTTCTCCCAGATAGTTCATCATAATAGGTGCTCGTCAGAAGATGGTCAGAAAGTATCAAAGACCAATCCGAAGTATCTATAGCCAATAATTTGGCATCGAACAATGTATGTAAATCTCCCCTCAAAATCAGCCCATTATCAACTCGGTCAGAATCACGGCCGCTATAAGGGTTTATATGGCAAGCATCAAGAACTTTAATCACTTCACAGCCGGTGATAGCGCATTTGTTTCCATAGACCTTTAAGAGGTCTCTTCTGAACTTCGGCTGACCTTGTCGTACGGCTATTTCCTGCATTGCTCGGACTCTGTTATCACGTGGTACTAACGTCAACTCATCCTTTCCGTACAGCTCTTCTCTTATCCTCTCTAAATCTCTATCAACTTTTCGATCCCTGGATTTTTTATCCATCCCGATTGTTTAGAGGTTGTTTTGTCCCGGTACCAATTTACGGTTTCATCGCATATACCGATGAGAATGTTCAACGCATGTTCGGAGAAACCAGAAACATCGGCAGTCAAGCGATATTCATCAGAGGCTTCGTCAAACGTTACCCAAGGAGTTCTCAGCAGAACATCGCCGGGCGTTTTTCTCACTATTCCCTCGTAAAGATTTTGACCTCCTAACCGACCTCCATCTTCTTCAAAGATATCCCTGGCGATTTTCGAATTAGAAGCTGCTCCTCCTAATTGGATTAAAGTACGCATGAAAACCGGCTGGTATATGGCACGCATGGTCGGGCGCATCTCAACCGCTATAAACCTTTTGAGTTCTTGGAAGCCGTGATTACCCGAGGGATAAGGGTTTCTGAATCTAAAGTACTCACCGTCGGGATCCAGAGTCTCCAACCGGGATACCACTGTGGACTCTCACCGCTAAATCCCCGGATTGGCTCGTCATGTTGTATGTGGAATGCTACAGCTGCAATCGCTTTGGAGGGATATTCACGAGAAGCATCAGGGCCATATCGATAGAAAAGAGGCCACAGCGTCGAAGTTGCAAACTTCCGATCTGTTCCTTTATGAACGTATAGATATTTGTCGAAGAATTGATCAGGGCCTAGGTCGTCATATTCTTCTATAGCTTCTACGACAAAATCACGGTTTGTGAGACGAGATAAGAATCGGTTCCGTGGGGTTACCATACTCAGAACTCCTCAACGAAAACTCGTCCTTATAGGAACCTGGATTCACAGACCAATCAGAGATCGATGTTGGTCTAGAGCCGCTGCGCTCGGGCGCTTTGATGGTTCATGAGGTAACGATACAGATATATTCGACAAGTCCGCATAGCTGCTACGTGCCATGCCTCCAGCGAGGATTACGGTCATATCGGATGTGTCGACTGCTACTTTACCCAAATCGAAAAGTGTATGGATGTCTGCTCGCAATAACAATCCGTTTGAGACATGATTGGTATCTGGACCTCTGTAGGGGATGATGTGGCACGCTTCTAAGGCAAATTCGGAGTTATAACCAGTAAAGGCACATCTGCCCTGGTATGCTTCTAGTAACTCGTTCCTAAATGCAGATTGCCCTCTCCTCATAACGATATTCTGGTACGTTCTATCCCTAGCATCCTCCAGACTGGCGAAATCGAAGGCACCGCCGGACTCCATGTCTTGTTCAATCGCAACAAACATAGGCGGATATTGAGTTATTTCCAGGCGACGGCTAATCTCTTGATATAACGAACCTCGTTGCGCGTTACGAGCTGGTTTATATCCACTAACGATCGGGTGTCCCATCTCTTCCAACAGATAACTAATGTTGCAGAACTTCCACTCCACCGAGCCCCGGGTTTTTCCTGTTTGATCTCCCACTTCCCGATTGATTTGTGTCTTAACGTAAGGCTCCCCATCCTGCTGTTTCCTCAGCATATTGAAGTAAGCTTCAACGATGATTCGATTTTGATCAGGAGTCCAGTCAGCTCCATATGTCGACATCGGTTTTGATCCTTCGAGGAGATTAGCCGTCCGCAGGCAATTATAAGTTGAGAGCATCAGAAACTACACGAGCCCCCTCGTTTGAGGGGGCTCGTGTTATCAATTTGTTATCAAAACGTGGTGCCGAAGGTCAGAGTCGAACTGACACGGAGTCACCCCCACCGGTTTTTGAGACCGGCGCGTCTACCATTTCGCCACTTCGGCACGCTGCTTGGTATTATACGATATGTCTGCCGGGATTCGGCAGTCCCAGTTCGTTATATCCGTTAGCGATCTGAGGGCTCCTATATAAGGAGGGTCTGATGCCTATCTTGTACCGGTCTGACGCCAAGACTGAAGAAGGGTATCCGGGGATCGCCCGGACCATCTTGGTGGACGCCAGCCACGGGGCCCGATCGCTGTGGGTGGGGCATCTGGAGATCGAGCCCGGCGCTCGGGTTACGACCCACATCCATCCCGATACCGAAGAGGCCATGGTCATCATGGAAGGAGAGCTGGAGGCGGTGCTGGGTGATGAGGTGGTCACATTGGGTCCCGGCGATACGGTGCTGGCGCCGGCGGGCGTGAAGCACGGCTTCGTCAACCGCTCGGGAGCCAAGGCGGTATTGTTGGCGTCGTTCCCCAAGACGTCTTTTCAACGCGTGGCGGCGGAGTAGGACAGCCAATGACGGTCTATCACATCACCCTGGGTGACGAAAGGACCACGGAGGAGCTGGTGGCCGCGGCCAAGTACGGTTACTGCCATTCCCAGGTGTTCTCCGATAATTTTCCGGCCAGGCCCTTCAACGGCGGAACGCCACGGGAGATAGTGCTGCTCACCTTCGACCACCCGGTGTCGTCTGAAGAGGCCACCGCCGAGGCGGCCAAACAGGGCTTGGAGCGTCCGTACTACGAAGACGCCCTCTATTTCGGGATCAAGTACCCGGAGGTGCAGTTGGAGGGGCCGGTGGCCTTCCTCCATGACCCATGGCTGGGCAACCACGGACGCCGCGACGCAATCTGCCTCTGGAACAATGAAGGACGCCGTGAGTTGGGTCTGGAGGGTTTTGACGATCTCTGGCAGCCAAACTACCGTCTGGCCTTCGCTCGTTCGGAGGGAGTGTCGTCCGCGTAAGTAATAAATACTGTAGTCCCGACGAGACCACTCCTTGACGCCATATTTGGGCACGCCTATAATTCCTTGATGTAAGGATGTGTTTTTGTGCCTAAACGTACCTATCAACCCAAAAAACGACGCAGGGCCCGTGTTCATGGCTTCCGTCACCGCTCCAGCACTTCCGACGGAAGGGCGATTCTCAAGCGGCGGCGATTCAAGGGCCGCCATAATTTAACTGTTTGAGATTTGCGCCTGGTTTTTGACCCAGGCGCTATTTCGGTGGCTCACCCATTAACCTACTCAGTGATTCGGTCCGTGGTTCAATCCGGAGCTCAGGCCGGAGCTCAGGCCGGTAATGCAGCGCAGGCAAAGGCTAACTGGCAGCAAGCGGTTCTCCCAGATCCATGTCGAGGGCAGCAGCGCGGCCAACCGGTTGTTGGTCATCAGATACCTGGCCAACGGTTCGGACTGTAGCAGATTTGGGTTTCTGGTGAGCAAGCGCATCGGCAACGCGGCCGTTAGAAACAAAGTGAAACGGCGGCTGCGGGAAGCGGTCCGCCTGAACCCGGTAAAAGCAGGCTGGGACGCCTTATTTATCGTCCGGCGCGGGGCTGGGACCGCCAAATATCAGGAATTGAAGGATGCGGCGGACAACCTTTTGCAGCGTGCCGATCTGGTGGACAAAGTTCCATCGCCCAGCGGTCCAGGGCCAACCGTGGACCAAACACCCGAATCGTCGTCGGACTAACTGACCAACGAGTTTGCTTAGATGAAGTATGCCGTGCTAGCCGTGATCTGGGTCTATCAAAAGACCCTTTCACCGTTGCTGCCCACATCCTGCCGGTTCTACCCCAGTTGCTCGCACTACTCTCAGGAAGCAGTGGAGAAATACGGGATCTTCAAAGGAGTCTGGCTAGGTGTCAAACGACTGGGTCGCTGCCGTCCCCTGGGCGGTCAAGGATTTGACCCCGTACCGTGAGAACGTTTAACCGCTTTTTGGATGCCATAATCAGAACAATCAGCCGCAACCGACGGGCCATTTATTCGACTCAGCGATCGACACCCCAGACTCTTCATCGTCGAGGGCTGCTTACCAACAAGCGGCAACTGGTCCTATTCGCCCTTATCTTGCTGCCCATCCTGGCCGGCTGCACCCGGGACATAGGACGCGAGAGCGACGGCTGGAACCCGCCGGTAAGCAAAGACGGAGTGGTCTACGTCGCCACCAAGGACGGAGAAGTAAAGGCCTTCATCGACGACGGCTCCGGAAACCTGCAAGTGTCCTGGACCTTTCCCTCATCCCTAGAACAAAACGACCTATTCGGGGTCTACAACACACCCGTCGTGGAAGGCGGCTTGGTCTACGTCACCGGCATCGACGGATTCCTCTACGCCCTAGATAAAGAATCAGGCCAGTTGCAAGGCGGTGGGTGGAAGAGGCCGCAGAATCCATTTGAAGAACCCGATCGATTAGTCGCCGGCCCGGCCTACGACCCGGTCCATGACATCATATTGTCGCCGTCAGAAGACGGTTTCCTCTACGCCTATACCGCCAAGAACGGGAACGAGTTCTGGAGCCCATTTCGCACCGGCGGCGCAATCTGGTCCACTCCGGCGGTCGATAAAGGCGTTGCCTACTTCGGGTCCCACGACCACAAGGTTTACGCGGTAGACCTTAACAACGGCGATGAGCTGTGGAGTTTCGAGACTGCGGGCGTGGTGGCCGGAAAACCCCTGGTGTTCGACGGCAAGGTATTCGCCGGGTCCTTCGATAAATCCTTTTACGCATTATCCGCTGATGATGGGTCCTTGGCCTGGACCGTAGAAGGGGAGAACTGGTTCTGGGCTGGGGCCGTAACCGACGGCAACACCATCTTCGCCCCCAACATGGACGGCAACATCTACGCCATCGACCGCAACGGTAGGCTGCTATGGAAGTATAACGTGGGTTCGCCCATCGTCTCTTCTCCTGTTTTGGTCCCCGCCGGCCTGGTTGTGGCGTCTAAAGACGGCAACCTCATATTGCTCGACACCCGGGCCGACAACCTTGGCTTGCAGAGGGTGTTGTTCAACCAGAAGATCGGAGACGCCCAGATCAAAGCTCCGTTGTTCGCGGTGGGCGACTCGGTGTATGTCGGTTCGCAGGACAAGACTGTCAGGCGTATCGAATTCAAAAGCGGCCAACGGAACCTATGGTGCCTCCACACCGAGGACGGCGTATGCACCAATTAACAGGCGAAATCAACCGAACGAACCCGGCAGCGAGGTAGCACTCCTTGGAGGCCATTTCATTCCTCTGGACTGAACTGATAATCCGGCCCATGCTCAACGGCTTGGTGGTTCTCTACACCATGCTGTTCAGCCAGATGGGTCTGGCGATCATCTCACTCACGGCCTTGATCCGGCTGCTCACGTTGCCCATGACCCTGAAGCAGTTGAATCAGATGCGGGCCATGAGTTCTCTGCAGCCGAAGATCAAGGAGATTCAAGACCGGTACTCAAGAGACAAGACCAGGGTCTCTCAGGAGACCATGCGGCTATACAAGGAAGCCGGGGTTAGCCCATTCGGCTGCCTCGGCCCCATGATCATCCAGATGCCGGTACTCATCGGGTTGTTCCGGGTGTTGATTCAGACCGTATTCTCCCGCCCCGATGACCTGGTCGGCCTGTCGGAGAAGTTGTACACCTGGATACCCATCGCGCCGATCTACGAGGCGGCTCCTTTGGATTCCACGTTCCTTTGGCTGGACCTAGCGCAGTCCGACCCCACCAACGTAATCATGCCAGTGATCGTCTTCGCCAGTACCTGGGTCCAGCAGAAGATGACGATGCAGCCGTCCACCGACCCGAGGCAGTCGGGCAACCAAGCCATGATGCTTTGGCTGATGCCCTTGATGATTGCGTTCTTCTCGTTCACGCTGCCCAGCGGTCTGGCCCTTTATTGGATAACTTCCAACCTGATCGGTATCGCGATCCAATATTTCGTGACCGGTGGTTGGGGACCTTTGTTCCCGCTATTCCCCAAAGCCGCGACGGCAGCAACTCCGGTAGCGACAACTCGGCCATCCCGAGATGACTCAGAAGAGGAGATGGAAGAAGATGGAAGAGATAACGGAAATAGTAATGACCGCACCAACCGTCGACGAAGCAATCGAGCTGGCGCTGAAAGAGCTCGACGCCGACCGCGACGAGGCAGAGGTAGAAATACTAAGTAGGGGCAAGACCGGCTTCTTGGGCATTGGCTCGGAGGCCGCCCGGGTCCGGGTAACCCGTATCTCAGCCGGCCGCAACGACGCCGGAGTGCCGACCACCGCGGAAGGAGACGCCACCGCCGCGGGCGTGGCCAGCGACGCCGTCGGCCGCATCCTGGAGGCCGCGGGCGTCAACGTCACCCGTACTTTGCGGGCCGCCAACGACCCGGAATCCGGCGGACCCATCATCGATCTAGCCGGCGAGGACTCCGGGTTGCTGATCGGACGCCGGGGCCAGACCCTGCAAGCCCTGCAATTCATGGTCAATCTCATCGTCCGGAAACAGTTTGACGGTGTCCGCGTGGTGCTTGATGTTGAGAACTACCGGCAGCGGCGGGAGCTCCAACTACGTGAGATGGCCACTACGATAGCCAAGCGGGTTGCCGAGACCAGCCGGAGCATCACCCTGGAGCCCATGCCTCCGGCCGACCGTCGCATCATCCACACCAGCCTCACAGACCACCCGGGTGTGTCCACCGAAAGCACGGGCGAAGGGGAAGGCCGTAAGGTTACAATAAAACCAGATCGGAACTAAAGGTCCACATTTCCGGTACCCTTATACCTGATGAGCGGGAATGAAGCGCGGCATCATTGATTAGCAGACCATTCCAGTGGCGCGGTGTTGGAAGGCTATGACCGGGCACTGGAAACCTTCCACCATCAGGACTAAAATCAGAACATGGACCAAACCACTAGCAAGCCATAAAGCGGAAAGTCATTTAAATTGCGATTCTTGTTGTTGACCTCGGCAAAGAGGATTACATAAAATAACACCGTGAGCAGCGAGCTGGATCATCCCTTCGGCCGCGTCCCATTTGATCACCCCAAAGAAGAATGCGGGGTGATAGGGGTATTTACCCCAGAAGGGGATGCCAGCCGTTTGGCCTTCTTCGGTCTTTTCGCCCTACAGCATCGAGGACAGGAAAGTGCCGGTATCGCCGCCGCCAACGGCGAAAATGTAGTGGTCCACGCCGATATGGGCCTGGTCACCCAGATATTCAGAGAGCCCGATTTCTACCCCTTGGTCGGTGACATGGCCATCGGGCATACCCGTTACTCCACCAGCGGCAGCAGCGAACTCTGCAACGCCCAGCCCCTATTGGTCCAAGGCGAACACGGCCAAATAGCCGTGGCGAACAACGGCAACATCATCAACGCCCTCCAACTGAAGGAACAGCTCCAGGACAGATGGAACTGCACCTTCAACTCCACCACCGATACAGAGGTCATCGCCCAGATGCTGGCCCACGCTGTCGGCGCCACCTGGGAGGAACGGGTCTTCCAATGCATGCGCCAACTGGAAGGAGCCTATTCCCTAGTCATTCAGACCAAGGACACCATGATCGCCGCCCGCGACCCATTGGGCATCCGGCCCCTTTGTTTGGGCCAGCTGAACGGCGGCTGGATCGTCGCGTCCGAGTCCTGCGCCCTGGACCACTTGGGCGCTGAGTATCTCCGTGACGTAGAACCAGGCGAGGTGATAATCGTCGACAGCAACGGCCTGCATACCGCCATCTGGTCAGGCGGAACCGGACGCCGCGCCCTCTGCGTATTCGAACTGATCTACTTCGCCCGGCCCGACAGCATCATGGACGGCAAACTGGTCCACTCCGCCCGCCAGCAGTTGGGCGCCCAATTGGCCCGCGAGCATCCGGTGGAAGCCGATCTTGTGATCGGTATACCCGACTCGTCCACCGCCGCGGCCGTTGGATATGCTCAGGAATCGGGCATCCCTTACAGCGAAGGGCTGATCAAGAACCGCTACGTAGGCCGGACGTTCATCGAACCCGAGCAGCGCCTGCGCGACTTGGGAGTGCGCCAGAAGTTCAACCCCCTGGTGGAAGTGATTCAGGGCAAACGTCTGGTGGTGGTGGACGACAGCATCGTCCGCGGCACGACTACTCCTCACGTGGTGAACCTGCTTAGGAAAGCCGGCGCCAAAGAAGTACACATGCGGGTATGCGCTCCACCCATCAAACACCCCTGTTTCATGGGAGTGGATATGGCGACGAGTGAAGAGTTGTTGGCCGCCAATAACAGCCTGGAAGAGATACGCGAATTGGTTGGGGCGGACAGCTTGGGCTATCTCACTGTTAAAGGCCTCCTGAAGGTTGTCGGCGGCACCGACGGTGGGTTCTGCGACGCCTGTTTCACCGGCAACTACCCGGTGCCAGTCCAACTGGAGCTCTCCAAGTTGGCTTTGGAGAAGCCCGGACCTGCGGCCGACTAACTGGATTCTTCGCCGGACCCGTTGCCATTCCCCATTCGAGACCCTTTTTGGTTGGCGTTTCCCTTGCCAATATGCCCCCCTTGAATTAACCTTTTACAGCGGCATTTGACCCGGCCTGCCGCCGGGTGGATGGGAACGGGAGGAGCCTCAAATTGGCAAGTGAAGCATACCGGGAATCGGGCGTTGACCTGGACCGGATGGACGGCCTAAAAGAGCGGATCAAAGGGTTCGCCGCCAGCACCCATGGCCCCGAGGTACTGGACAATTCCGGAAGCTTCGCCGGTCTCTACCAACTTTCAGGCTACCGGGAGCCTGTCTTGGTCGCCAGCACCGACGGCGTGGGCACCAAGATGAAGATCGCGGCCCAGTTGGGGCACTTCGAGTCCGTGGGTCAAGACCTGGTCACCCTGAACGTCAATGACATCCTCACCAGGGGCGCCAAACCCCTGTTTTTCCTGGACTATGTGGCCTTCAGCAAGCTGGACCCCCAACGCTTGGATAACCTCATGCGTGGCATCACCTGGGGTTGCCGCGAGGTTGGATGCGCTCTGATCGGCGGCGAGACCGCTATGATGCCCCAGGTCTATTCCGGAGACGAGATGGACCTGGCCGGGTTCGTGGTCGGCGCGGTGGAGCGGGACCAGCTCCTTGAATCGAAAAACGTCGAGGCCGGGGATATCCTGGTCGGCGTGCCGTCCAGCGGCCTCCACACCAACGGCTTCTCGCTGGTGCGTCACGTGTTCAACACCGACGGCGATCCAAACGTCCTATACCGCCGGTTCGACGAACTGAACCACCAACTCGGCGAAGAGTTGCTGGTGCCCCACCGCAGTTACTATCCGCTGCTGGAGCCGGTCCTGGGACTGGTCAACGGCCTAGCCCATATCACCGGAGGAGGGCTTCCCGGAAAGCTTCCGGCCATATTGCCCGACGACCTGGCGGCTGAGATCAACTCTGGTTCTTGGCCGGTCCTGCCCATCTTCAAGATCATCCAAGCAGAGGGCGGAATAAGCGACGACGAGATGTACCGGGTATTCAATATGGGTCTTGGCATGGTGGCTGTCTGCCCCGAAGCCAATGCCGCCAAAGTCCTGGAATTCCTGCCAGACGCCGTCGTCATCGGCAAGATGGTTCCACGGGGCGATGGCGAACAGGTAGTCTTTAGCGGCTAAATCACCACGGCTAAATCAACAATATAAGACGGAGAGGAAGTTGAAAGCACTGCTCAGCGTCTATGACAAGACCGGAATCGTGGAGTTCTCCAAGCAGGCCGTGGCGGCCGGTTACGAACTGATCAGCACCGGCGGCACCCACCGCACCCTATCCGAGGAAGGAGGCCTTGCGGTGCAGCAGGTTGCGGACTACACCGGCTCTCCGGAGATCTTGGAAGGCCGGGTAAAGACCCTCCACCCTACGATCTATGCCGGTCTGCTGGCACGGCGGGACTCATCCGACCACATGGCCGAACTGAAGAGCCAGAATATCGATTCCATCGACCTGGTAGTGGTCAACCTTTATCCCTTCGTCGAGACCATCACCAAGCCAGACGTGACCCTGGCCGACGCCCTGGAAAACATCGACATCGGCGGACCGACCATGCTGCGGGCCGCCTCCAAGAACTTTCCGTCAGTGGCCGTGGTGGTAGACCCTGCCGACTATACCTGGGTGGGCGAGAAACTGGCCAACGGCGGACTGACCGTCGAAGACCGCCGGGGGCTGGCGGCCAAGGCGTTCCACCACGTTTCCACCTACGACGCCGCAGTTACCGGATATCTGTTGGGCACCGAAGCCCAGGGTGAAGAATTACCCGATTCACTGACCATCTCGCTGACTAAGGTGGCCGGTCTGAGATACGGCGAGAACCCCCACCAGAGCGGGGCCCTTTACTCCCAGGCAAGCGACCCGGTGGGAATGGCCGGCGCGCGCCAATTGCACGGCAGAGAGCTCTCTTACAACAACTTGATGGACGCCGACGCCGCCTGGCGTACCGCGTCCGACTTCGCCGACGCCACGGTGTCGGTGGTGAAGCACGCCAACTCCTGCGGGCTGGCCAGCCGGGATGACATCGCCGAAGCTTATCTTCAGGCGTACGAAGGCGACACCGTGAGCGCCTTCGGCGGCATAGTGGCCTTCAACCGCACCGTGACCGCCGCTGCCGCCGAGGCCATGGAGCCGGTCTTCTACGAGGTCGTCATCGCGCCGGACTACGAACCGGCGGCGCTGGAGATTCTACAGAAGAAGCGAAACCTGCGTATCTTGGTCATCGACAAGCAACCTGCGACTGCCGCCTACGACCTTCGGCCCATCACCGGCGGGATCTTGGTGCAGACGGCGGACAACATCGGGGAAGACCCCGCCTCGTGGACCATCGCCACGAAACGGCCACCGACCGACGCCGAGATGAAAGACCTGGCCTTCGCCTGGAAGGCCGCCAAACACATAAAGTCCAATGCCATCGTCTTCGCCAAGGACCTGGCGTTGGTGGGCATGGGGGCTGGGCAGCCCAACCGGGTGGTCAGCGTACACCTCTCCCAGAGGTCCTCCGGGGACAAAGCCAAGGGCTCGGTGCTGGCGTCGGATGCTTTCTTCCCCTTCGCCGACAATATCGAGCTGGCCGCCGAAGCCGGTATCACCGCCATCGTGCAACCGGGCGGGTCGATACGCGACGACGAAGTGATCGCAGCCGCCGACAAGGCCGGGCTGGCCATGGTGTTCACCGGCGTGCGCCACTTCAGGCATTAGGCCCACAGGGCTGTCTCGATGAGAATGCAATGAGCGCAACGGTTGACATAACCATCCCCGTTTATAACGAGGAAGAGGTCCTTCCGAGCACCATTGCCAGCTTGACCGAGTTCTTGGAGAACAACCTGCCCAACCCGTGGCAGGTGACCATCGCCGACAACGCATCCACCGACAGCACCCAAGCGGTCTCGGAGATGCTCGCCCGGCGGCATCCTGGCGTGAACTACCTCCGCATCCCCCAGAAAGGCCGGGGCCGAGCCCTGCGGACAGCCTGGCTGGACAGTCATGCCGACATCGTAAGCTACATGGACGCCGACCTCTCCACCGATCTTTCCCACTTTCCCCAGTTGATCGCGGCCCTTGAGGCGGGGAGCCATATCGCCGTGGGCAGCAGGCTGAGCAAGGAATCGCAGGTGGTCCGGGGTTTCAAACGAGAGTTCATCTCCCGGGGATACAACCTGCTGATCAACTCGATGTTCTTCATCGGCCTGCCCGACGCCCAGTGCGGCTTCAAGGCTCTTACCAGAGCCACCGCCGAGGCAATCGTGCCTAACATCAAGAACAACAACTGGTTCTTCGACACTGAACTGCTAGTCATTGCCGCCAAGCGCGGGTTCAAGATCGCGTCGGTGCCCGTTAAGTGGACCGACGACCCAACCAGCACGGTCAACGTGGTCGGCACCGCCAAGGAAGACGTCAAAGGCCTGTTGCGGCTCCGCTTCGGAGGCGTTCCCCGGGTCGAGCGTCCGGCGCCCCTCTCTCTGGATATTTAAGCGTCGGTCCCGTTCGGCGGGACCGAATAACCAAAAGGAGACTCCCATGAAATTGGGCCTAAAGGGTAAACACGTCATCGTCACCGGCGGCGGTACCAACATCGGCCGGGCCATCGTCCATGCCTTCGCGGCTGAAGGTTCGCGGATATCGATCGCCGAGTTAGTGCCCAGCCAGGGCGAGATCGTCGCCGCAGAGGTGGCGGCAATGGACACGGGCGCGGAAGTGAACGTCATCGCCACCGACGTCACCGACCCGGAGAAAGTGGCCACCATGATCGAGGCAGCAATCGCCGAGTTTGGACCAGTGGACGTTCTGGTGAACAACGTGGGCTGGACCGTCGACCGGCTGTTCATGGAAAAGCCAAGGAACGAATGGGAGCGGGAGGTCCAGGTGAACCTCTGGGGAGCCATCAACTGCATCCACGCCGTGCTGCCGGGGATGATCGAGAAAGAGGCCGGGGCTATCGTTTGCATCAGCTCCGACGCTGGACGGATGGGCGAGTACCGGGAGGCGGTCTATTCCGCCTGCAAGGCCGGGGTGATCGCCCTGAGCAAATCGGTGGCCAGGGAGACCGGGCGCTACGGATTACGCCTAAACGTGGTGTGCCCCGGGCTGGTAGTTCCTCCAGAAGACGAGTCCATCAGCGAAGAGAGCATGTGGACCGAGATGCGAGGCATCTTCACAGAGGATGTTCGAGAGAAGGTGGAGAGAAATTATCTATTCCGTCGCATGGGTACGGCGCAGGAAGTAGCTAACGCAGTAGTTTTCTTAGCCTCTGACGCGGCAAGTTTCATCACCGGGCAGACACTGAGCGTCAGCGGTGGATATACGATGATGTAAGCTCGGCGTGGGACTGCGATAATACGCACTCCTTCGGCACACCGTTTGTTCAGGGTCGCTGAAGGCCAAGAATAATAGAGGCGGTTTAGGATTTTTATCCCAAACCGCCTCTATATTAGATCAGGATAGAGCTCTGATTTCTTAAAGAGCCGCTACTTGCTCTCGCAAAGATTCCAACTCATCGATCAATTGTGCCTTAGTTTTTCGTTGATCATTCGGGATGGGCTGAGAACCTTTGTTCTCGGCCACCAATTCGAATGCTCGTCGTTCGATCTCAGGCATCAGAGACTGGAGTAAGTTTTCATCCACGTCATTAGCCACCGTTGGGTAACCGGCTCGATCAATCATTTTCCTAATGTTACCGGCTTTGAACTGGTCAATAGTCCACCTCAACGTTTCGCCAGAGGTAGTAGTGTCCCAATATATTCGTATGTCTTGATTCCTAGGGCCGTAGTGATAATGTGGCCCGCTATCAAAGCAATCAAACGCCAGTAATTCCACGTTCTGTCCAGCGATGTCTGTTAACACGTGGATCGCTAAGCCTTCGCTATTTATCTGCGGTAGTAAGCGGTATTCAAGACCGATACGGATGTTACCAACAGCAAATACATCGCTGTCTAGCATTCGCTCGAATTGGTGAGTGACTGTCCGGCGCTCATTGGAAATCAAGTGTCGGCCCTTAGATTCGACTTCTGCTAGAACCGATGCTGACACAGGATAAGCCTTGATCTTGGCGGCTAGTTCATCATAACCAGACCGCTCGACCATAGTGGAAAGATTGTTCCTAAGGTTGTCCATAGTCCAACCAAACGGAGTTCCACATGTAGTTTTGTCCAAGAACAGACGGATATTGTGGTTCTCGGGACCGTAATGATAGTGTGGAGCCTGGTCGAAGCAGTCGAACCTTAAGATCTCTGTATCATCACCGTCAATCTTAGAATATACCTGTAAACATAGACCCTGATCATCCATTATCTCTTGCCGGTAGCTCATCGCAAACTCTACTGAGCCGCCGTCTATCGTCGTACTCCCTTTCTCCATGACGTCCCTCCTATTCTTGCCTTTTGCCAAAAAGCACATTCTGATTTTGCATTGTGCCTGGCGGAAGTCTCAAGAATTATAGCATGTGTACAGTACTCCGCAAATGGCCTAAGTTTTGTCCGGCGGCGTGAGCTGGGTTTATACTGAACTGACGCTACGTGCCCTCACACGCCGAATTATCTATTTGCAAAATCTACAACAACCCCTCAGCAACGTTGG
>Ga0208748_1000272_pt1 | contig 27046 bp, 32 predicted proteins | sample Knorr_S7_td_Bott_FD_185599 | JGI IMG/M metagenome (GOLD analysis project Ga0208748, IMG submission 185599) | Marine microbial communities from Southern Atlantic Ocean transect - Knorr_S7_td_Bottom_ad_4513_LV_A (SPAdes) (version 2) | ecosystem: Environmental > Aquatic > Marine > Oceanic | place... | reverse complement strand
TCAGTACCACCTGCAGCTTGTGAAGCAAGGATGATTAAAGCCATTGCGTCATAAGATTCAGCAGAGAATACACCAGTACCATCAACACCGCCAGCCTCAGCTACTGCTTGCCAGTTAGCACCAAGAGTAGCATTTGGAGAAGGCATAGTACCCCACGAGCCATCTGCAACCGCGCCTGAAGTTACTGAGCTAATCATACCGTCACCAAAGACGTAATTATCAAATGCACCAGTATCTTCTGATGCAGAAATGATTCCTCTACCACCAGTATCAGCATAACCCAATACAGCTAAAGTAGACGAGCCACCTGCAGATAATGCAGCAACATCAGCAGAGTAGTCAGCCTTATCGTCATCATGTCCTGCCAAAACAGTAACTGTTCCACCCAAAGCTTCATAAGCAGTTACAAATGCATCAGCCAAACCTTTTCCATAGTCACTGTTTGAATGCGTAACAGCCATATCAGTTTGTCCTCTTGAGATAGCAATACTTGCAAGTACTGGACCTTGCCTAGCATCTGAAGGCGCTGTTCTAAAGAACCAGCCACCGTCTTCTAGGGTAGTTAAAGCAGGTGAAGTAGCTGATGGTGAAATTGCAACGATACCATTAGGTACTAGCACATTGGTTATCACTGCACCAGTATTACCTGAGCAGTTAGGGCCCATAATAGCCATAACATTATCATCATTTACCATTTTTTCAGCCTGTGCAATTGCAACAGCTGGATCAATACACACTGAATCTCCCTGAACAACATTAATTGTTCCATAAAGGTATTTCCCAGAAGCATTCGCTTCTGTTACAGCAAGATTTGCACCACCAGTCATAGGTCCTATCATAGATTCGAGTGGCCCTGTAAATCCTTGAAGCTCACCGACATTGACAGTAGCACCAAAGGATGCAGTTGCCATCGTAGCTGACAATACAAAGCCAGCCGTTGTTTTAAGATAATTTCTCATTTTCTCTCCTTAGTTAAAAAAAAAATTTCTTCCGCCTACAAACATCTCCTCAGAAGAAACACTGAACAATGATAATCGTTTCTTTAGGTTGTGTGTAGACAAAATTAGCAATTATTAGAAGAAATCCTGCATATTGAATAGATAAAAGACAGCTCTATTCTCTAAACAGGATTATTTATAGGTCGTTCTGGTTTGGGCGAAAAACTACAATTCTTTATTTTTCTCTGGAAGAATCCCACCAGGAGAAAATCTCATTATCAAGAGCATTATGCTACCCATAAAGATAAGTCTAAGATAGTGAACTCGATCTTCTATAAACTCTAATGATGTATTTCCTTCTTGAATATAATTACCAAGCATTTCGACCGCCCAAAGACCCATTGGACCAGACTGAATCCAAATAAACCACATAATAAAAGCACCAATGACTGAACCCAAGTTATTACCAGAACCACCAACAATAACCATCACCCAAATTAAAAAGGTGAACCTCAAGGGTTGGTAGGATGTAGGTATAAATATTCCGTCGTAGGTTACTAATAAAGCACCGGCCACGCCCACAATCGCAGAGCCAATAACAAAAATTTGTAGATGTTGACGGGTAATATTTTTACCCATTGCAGCGGCAGATACTTCATTGTCTCTAATGGCTCTTACCTTTCTGCCCCACGGTGCATTTAAAGCAAGATTGGAAAGCACAATTAAAGCCACTAAAATAAAAACAAATAAACCCGTATAACATAGCTTAACAAAAACGACTGATGTCCCTTTAACATAATCACTTAGCATAGCAATTTGCTCTGATTGAGCCAGTAATTCTAGGTCTGATCTATGAATCCAGGCAACAGTATTTTGCAGCCATTCAGACTTTTGCATGTCAACTTCGTAAGGAACAGGTCTAGGAAGCCCAAAAACATTTTTAAGGCCACGAACAAACCAGTCTTCATTTTTGATTACATAGAGGATTATTTCTGAAATACCTAAAGTTGCAATCGCTAAGTAATCAGCTCTTAAGCCTAAGGTTATTTTACCAATCGACCAAGCGGCGCCAGCAGCAACTAAACCGCCAACTATCCAAGAGAACATTATAGGAAGACCAAGGCCACCTAAGTAGCCTGTAATTGCAGGATCTACCTTTTCAATAACACGAGCAGCATCAGAAAAATAATAACGAGTGATTAGGTAACCAATAACGACAATCGCAGCTATTAACCATTTGTTATAGCCTTTTTTATTAAGCAAAACGCCTGTTGCAACAGTTAACACTCCTAATGCCAAAGCAATCAACATTTGAAGTCCGCCAGCCTCAATTGCTTCAGTAACAGGTTGTTGTGAAATCAGAACCACACTAACACCACCGAGTGCAGCAAAACCCATAATACCGACATTAAATAGCCCTGCATAACCCCATTGGATGTTGACTCCTAGGGCCATAATAGCTGAAATCAAGGATAAATTAATAATGCCGAGCACTAATGCCCATGACTGATTTAAACCAACAAATAGAAGCACTAACCCCATTACAGCAAAACTAATAATTACCCTATAAGACTGCCAAACATTATTTAAATTACTCATCGACTATCACCTTGCCTTTAAATAATCCTGTAGGCTTTATTAAAAGAACAATAACCAAAATTACAAAGGATATTGCATATTTATACTCAGTACCAATCAGCTGCACTAAAGAACTAGGATGCATTGATAGTGGTAACAAGTATATTAAAAACTTCTTATAGGCATAAGTAAGCAGTGCCTCGGAAAATGCGATCAAAAATGCTCCCGCAATTGCCCCTATTGGAGACCCAATACCACCTACAATAACGGATGCAAATATCGGTAAAAGCAATAAATGATATTGTTGAGGTGCAAAACCTTTGTCTAGCCCATAAAGTGCACCAGCAATCGTAGTAAGGCCTGCAACCAATAACCAAGTTATTTGAACCACCCTATCCGGATTAATTCCAGACAAAAGAGCTAACTCTTTATTATCTGAAAAAGCCCTCATGGCTTTACCAGTTTTAGTTTTTTGTAAAAAATAAAATAGAAAGGCGACTAACAATACAGCGATAGTAATCGTTAAAAATTGAGATGTTTTCAGCGCGATTCCCTGTTCAAGACCAGTGAATGCCTTAAACTCTCTTACACTAAAAATAAATCTCTCGCCATCTTCAAATCTTTGCGCACTAGCGCCTAATACAAACCTAACTATGCCACCAGTAATAAACATAACGCCTATTGATGACATGACAATAGTGATTGATTTGGCTTTTATTTTTCGATAGTGTCGATAGATCAATCTATCCATTGTAAGTAAATAGACTGCCATTCCTATTATGGCGACAGGAATTACTATGAGAGCAGTAGGGATACCAGTAATTGTCCACCCCCTGCCAATCATATAACCACTTAGCAATATAACAAGCATCGTGCCAAAAGCCATACTATCGCCTTGGGCAAAATTGGAAAATCTCAAAACCGAGTAAACCAAAGTTACGGCTAAAGCGCCTAACGCAAGTTGTGAACCATACGCAATCGCTGGCAAAATAACAAAATTAGTTAGTAGTGCAAATGCATTAACAATATCTACAGATTCTGAAACCACACTAACCCCCTAAAAATTTCTTTCTAACTTCTGGGTTAGCAATAAGCTCTTTACCCGTGCCAATATGCTCGTTCCTACCAGAAACCAAAACAAAACCCTTGTCGGCAATATTAAGCGCTTGTTGTGCGTTTTGCTCAACCATTAATACCGCCCTGCCTGAGTTTTTTAGATCCAAAATATTGGAAAATATCTCATCCATTACAATTGGTGACACACCTGCAGTTGGCTCATCTAATAGCATCACTGTAGGGCGGGTCATCATTGCACGCCCAAAAGCAACTTGTTGTCTTTGTCCACCAGAAAGCTCACCTGCATTTTGTTTGCGCTTTTCATAAAGAATTGGGAATAAGTCATAAACTTCTTGGATTGTATGTGTAATATCGTCGTTTCTCAGAAAGCCGCCCATTTCAAGGTTTTCTTGAACCGTCATCGAAGTAAAAACATTTTTTGTTTGAGGCACAAAAGCCAAGCCAAGACTGATTCGCTCTTGAGTTGAAAGATGAGTAATGTCTTGACCATCAAATATGACTGAACCAGAACTGGCCTCTAACATACCCAAAAGCACTTTCATCGCGGTAGACTTGCCGGCGCCATTCGGGCCTACAATTACTGCCAATTCACCTTTTTCAACTTCTACCGAACACTCGTGCAAAATTGGCACAGTACCGTAGGCTGCCACCAAACTGTTTCCTTCTAAATATGCCATTACGCTGATTCCTTTGTTTTGATTCCTTGACCCAAATAGGCATCGATAACAGCATGAGAGCTTTTAATCTCATCGGGTGTACCTATTGTCAGGATTTGACCCTCTGCCAAAACCACAACTGGATTACACAACCTTGAGATAAAATCCATGTCATGCTCAATCATACAAAATGTATAACCCCTTTCTTCATTTAAACGAAGAATTGCATCACCAATTTGTCTCAATAAAGTTCGGTTAACACCGGCACCAACCTCGTCTAATAATACAACTTTGGCATCAACCATCATCGTACGCGCCAATTCTAGCAATTTTTTCTGACCACCCGAAAGGTTTCCCGCACGTTCATTCTTTAAATGACTGATACCTAAAAAATCAATTACCTCTTCGGCTTGCTCTTGCAGGGCTTTCTCTTCTTCTTGAATTTCTTTGCGCTTTAACCAAGTGTTAATTAAGCTCTCGCCCAACTGACCCGCTGGCACCATCATCAAGTTTTCTAAAACGCTGAGTGTTGGAAATTCGTGGGCAATTTGAAAAGTTCTAAGCACACCTTTGTGAAACAACTGATGTGACAGTAAATCTGTTACATCCTCACCGTCAAGGATAATTTCGCCTGCAGTCGGTTGATAAAGACCAGCAATAAGATTAAACAAAGTTGTTTTCCCGGCGCCATTAGGGCCGACCAAACCAGTGATCGAGCCGCGTTCGATGTGCAAATCAACATCATCAACCGCTCTAATCCCCCCAAAATGCTTGGATAGGTTTTTGACTGTAATCATTTGATTGTAGAGAAGCGGCTCTCCCACTTCTTTTTTAACTATGAAGCAATGAATTATGCCGTAATAAATATAATCGTTCAATCAAATTTGCAGTAATTAGTCAAATTTGCAGGATAAACTGCATAATAGAGATGTATTTTGCAGTTTTTAAAAAAATATGGACCTAATTTGCAGTTATTACCTGACTATTTTTTCCGTTTTTTTGATGGCCACAAAAAACCAGAATCTTTTATAGATGTCAGATAGAGCTCTATACATATTGTCCCGCAGCCCAGCCGGAAGACCAAGCCCACTGAAAATTATAGCCGCCCAGCCAGCCCGTTACATCAACCGTTTCACCTATAAAATACAAGCCTGTTTGTTTTGTTGATTCCATTGTTTTTGAAGACAATCCATTCACATCAACACCTCCGGTGCATACTTCGGCAGTGCGCATACCCTCAGTACCGCTAGGCTGTAAATGCCAATGGTTAAGCGAATTACCGAGTTGTTTTAAGTCGCGCTGTTTTATTTCACCTAAAGTCAATTCAGCAAGCTCGAATGCTAATAATGTGTTTGCCAGCCTTTCAGCAAATCTTCTTGGCAATAGCTCAGTCAAAATGGTTTTAAGTGCGGTTTTTCCACGTGATTGTTGCGCCTCAATTAGCACATTTATCGCGTCTACATCCGGCAACAAGTTAATAATAAGTTTGTCACCCTTGTGCCAATAGGATGAAGCTTGTAATGCAGCCGGTCCACTGATGCCTCGGTGAGTAATAAGCACGCCCTCTCTGAAGCTAACACCATTACAAGTGACAATCGCATCAAGCGATAATCCAGAAAGATCTTTAAAGTATCGATCGATGTCATCTTGCTGAAAGGTAAACGGTACCAAAGCTGACTTGAATGAATTGGATTTCATGCCAAACTGCTTTGCAATTTGCAAACCGAAATCAGTGGCACCCATTTTAGGTATTGATGGCCCACCTGTCGCTATCACCAGTGACTCAGCACTGATGGTTTTGAATTGTGTTGTTATCGTATACTGCTTTTGAAATTCTATTTTCTCTACAAGGCTGTCCAGCACAATAGTCACGCCTACCTGTCTACACTCTTCAAGCAGCATGTCAACAACGGCAGACGCCTTTTGCTCGCAAAACAATTGCCCTAAAGTTTTCTCGCTCCACTGCAAATCATGCTTTTCCATTAGAGCAATAAAATCCCATTGCGTGTAACGAGATAAAGCAGATTTATGAAAATGAGAATTGGGTGATAAAAAGGACTCAGGCTCAGTATACAGATTGGTGAAATTGCAACGACCGCCGCCCGAGATTAGAATTTTTTTTCCGACTTTTTTAGCCTTCTCAATCAAAACAACCTTGCGGCCACGCTTGCCCGCCTCAATTGCACACATTAGCCCTGCAGCACCGCCACCGAGAATCGCAACATCAGCTTTCATGCGGTTAATTAAGGTAGAACTTTTTTAAATGTTTTGACGACAACGCTTTGATATACACCAGCAGCTATATAGGGATCGGCGTCCGCCCAAGCTTGTGCGGCTATCAAATCATCAAACTCCGCAACTACAAGCGAGCCGGTGAAGCCAGCCTCACCCGGTTCGTTAGTGTCTATGGCTGGATGAGGGCCGGCCAAAATTAAACGACCCTCATCCTTAAGTTGGTTCAGCCTATCAACATGCGCAGGTCTTGCACTCATACGTTTTTCTAATGAATTTTCAACATCCTCGGAAATAATGGCATACAACATCGTGATTCTCTCTTTTCTTATAAACCTAATACATCTTGCATGGAATAGAGTTTGCTTTGCTTGCCGCTCAACCAATGGGCGGCCCTGACAGCGCCATTGGCAAAAGTCATTCTTGAAGATGCTTTGTGCGTTATTTCAACACGTTCGCCCTCCATAAAAAAGCTCACCGTATGATCACCAACAACATCACCACCCCGAATAGTTGAAAAACCAATGGTTTGTCTCTTGCGTGGCTCTTCAATACCCTCGCGCCCATAAACTGCACAAGTGCTCAAATCTCTACCCAGTGCATTGGCAACAACTTCGCCCATTTTTAATGCAGTACCAGACGGCGCATCCACTTTATGACGATGATGGGTCTCAATAATTTCAATGTCTGCATCCTCACCAAAAACTTTAGCGGCCGTATCTAACAACTTAAGTGTTAAATTAACGCCAACACTCATGTTGGGTGCAAAAACAATAGCGATATCGCTTGTTGCTTTTTCAATCTGCACAAGCCCTTCATCGCTAAACCCTGTTGTGCCAATCACCATGCCTTTGCCAGCCTTCTGACAAATGGACAAATATTCAAGAGTTGCCTCTGGACGTGTGAAATCAATCAAAACATCAAAAGAGTTAAGCATATCCTTGAGATGGTCGCCTATGTCTAATACACAGCCAACCTCGATACTAGAATTCAGCTTTACTGCCTCTATCAAAGTCTGGCCCATACGACCATTTGCGCCGGAAATTGCAATTCTAGTCATTTGTTTTTCTCCAGTTGATGGAAAATAATATTCTCAAAATCGTTTATAAAAATCCTAAAAAACACCTGTAGTGCTTTGTATATTTTTATTTAGCAACTTGCATTTTAAACTTAACTTGAGTTTGATGATCACAATGTATTTTCTAAAAAATCTATCTGTTTAGTTACCCTATCCAAGTCTTGCAATGTTTTTAACAAAGTGCCCATTTTGTCAATTGGCATTGAATTCGGCCCATCACTCTTCGCATTGGCAGGATCTGGGTGTGTTTCCATAAACAAACCTGAAATACCCACGGCGACGGCCGCTCTTGCCAATACTGGCACCATCTCTCTTTGACCGCCTGAGGTCGCGCCTTGCCCACCGGGTTGTTGCACCGAGTGTGTAGCATCATATACCACTGGACAACCAGTAGAGCGCATACTGGACAACCCACGCATATCAGAGACGAGCGTATTGTAACCAAAAGAGGTGCCACGATCACACACCATAATATTTTGATTGCCTGTTGCTTTGGCTTTATCAACCACGTTGTTCATATCCCAAGGTGCCTGAAACTGGCCTTTTTTAATATTAACAGGCAAGCCCTGTTTGCAAACGCTCTGAATGAAATTGGTTTGACGCACCAAAAAAGCAGGGGTTTGCAATACATCAACAACTGAAGCAACCTCGTCAAGCGGCGTGTCCTCATGTACATCAGTAAGCACTGCAACGCCTACTTCGTTTTTTACTTTATCCAGTATTCTTAAACCTTCAGCAATACCCAAACCTCGAAAACTATCGGCGCTTGTTCTATTGGCCTTATCAAAAGAAGACTTATAAATAAAGTTAATACCTAGGTCAGCGGTAAGTTTCGCTAAATACGACGCAGTTTCCATTGCTAGTGATTCAGATTCAATAACACAAGGACCCGCAATTAAGAAAAAGGGTTGATCAACGGCTGCTTCGAAGTTTAGTAAGTTCACCTTAATGCTTAAATCTCTAATACAAAGCCAGATTATACCAACAGTACAAGTTTCGTAACAACAGAGCTGATGCACTACTTGTACTCAAAAGCAGTGCGTAGCCTACTTTAGTATAAATTTCGTAGAAACAGGTGCTAAAGCACCGTTTAACTCAGCTTTAATATAACTTGGTTTCGTTTAAAATAGCCTTTGTTATTTATTTACACAAAGGTCTCAAGACCATGACAATCCAAACGCCAGACATACTCAAAAGAATCGTCAAGCGCAAGCACGAAGAAATCGAGGAATCTATCAGGCGCGTCTCAGTTGAGCGAATGATGGAGCATGCAAGATTTGGTGATAAGCCAAGGGGCTTCTATGATGCACTCGCAGCAAAAGCCGAGCGCAATGAAAGCGCTGTTATCGCAGAGATTAAAAAAGCCTCACCGAGCAAGGGTGTTTTACGCGAAGATTTTAACCCGGTAGAGATCGCCGAAAGTTACGAAGAAGGTGGCGCTTGTTGCCTTTCTATTTTGACCGATAGAGATTTTTTCCAAGGCGACCCTCAATACTTAATTAAAGCAAGGGCAGCTGTATCATTACCGGTGATTCGCAAAGATTTTATTGTCAGGCCTTATCAAGTTTATGAGGCACGCGCAATGAGTGCGGACTGCATCTTGCTAATCGTGTCTTGCCTCAGCGATAACGAACTTCTCACTCTTAGTGATTTAGCAAAATCACTTGGCATGGATGTTTTGGTGGAAGTGCATGATTTAGAAGAATTAAAACGAACCCTGACACTGGACTTACCGATGATTGGTATTAATAATCGTAATTTACGCACTTTTGAAGTCTCGCTCCAAACAACGATTGATTTACTCAGTGAAATTGGTGACGACAAACTGGTAATTACCGAGTCTGGTATTTTGTCTAAAGAGGACGTGGCTTTAATGCATGAGAATAATGTTTATGGCTTTCTGGTAGGCGAAGCATTTATGCGACATGAAAATCCAGGACAACAGTTAAAGGAGTTTTTCTATGAACGTTAAAGTTAAATGGATCGACGGCATGATGATGGTTGGCGAATCTGGTAGTGGCCATGCCGTGGTAATGGATGGTCCACCTGATGTTGGTGGCAATAATCTAGGCGTTAGACCTATGGAAATGTTATTGATTGGTATGGCTGGCTGTACAACGGTTGACGTTGTGAGCACACTGAAGAAAATGCGTGAAAATATTGATGATTGCATCGCAGAGGTAAGCGCAGAACGCGCAGAAGAGCATCCGAAAGTGTTTACAAACATTCATATACACTTTGCTGTCAAAGGCACCAACCTCAATCCTGAAAAAATAGAAAAAGCCATTAGCCTTTCTGCAGATAAATATTGCTCAGCTTCAATTATGATGGCAAAAACAGCTAATGTCACTCATGACTTTGAGATAGTAACAGAGACTGAAAAATCATAATGTACGGCTGGATAGGCACCGTCACCGGTGTCACAGGTGGTATTACTATTGCCCTTAATACGTCGTATTCTAAATACGCTTTTTTGGTTTTTTTGGTCTCATCTTTTTTTGGTTAATTCAAGGAATTAAAAACAAAGATAAAGCGCTAGTAATACTCAATACAGTTTTTATGACGATTGATTTGATTGGCATTTACCGCTGGATTTTGTAAGATTTCCATGCTTACTACTGTTACTTTTTTTCCTTGATTACACAAATAATAGGAAACCTTTGCATGAATCATTTTAAATTTTATAATGATTTATCCAAAGATCTCGTTAGAAATAAATACAGTATAATACGTTTTCTTTGGAGAGATGGCCGAGTGGCTGAAGGCGCGCCCCTGCTAAGGGTGTATAGGATTTATCTCCTATCGTGGGTTCAAATCCCACTCTCTCCGCCAAATTTCTTCGTCTTTTCCCTAGCTACTTTGTTAACTATTAATAAATATTAAATCACATAGCTTTGTCTATGCTCGATCTTCTATATTAAGATTTACCTCGTAGAAGGAAAAAATAATCGTAATTATTTGCTACGTATTACAGCCAGACTCGAACCCGACAAAGCTGAGTTAGGAAGTCCGCCAACCTATACGAAACTTGCACTCTCTGAGTGTAAGAGGGTTTAGATATATGAACCCTAAACGCTACTCAGACTATTTTGTTCCAAAAATCTTATCGCCAGCATCGCCTAGGCCGGGCAAGATATAACCTTGGTCATTTAAGCAATCATCTATTGCACCAATAAACAGTTCAACTTCGGGATGTAATGCACTCACACGCTGCAGGCCCTCTGGCGAAGCAACCAAAAACAAACCAATAATTTTTTTACAGCCTTTTTGTTTAAGTAAATCAATGGTAGCTAATAATGTGCCGCCGGTTGCCAGCATAGGATCAATAATTAAAGCAGTGCGTTGATCGACATTATTGATAATTTTGTCAAAATAAGCAACTGGATTAAGTGTCTCCTCATCTCTATAAAGCCCTACCACGCTAACTTTTGCGTTTGGTACAAGTCGCAACACGCCGTCCAACATTCCTAAACCTGCCCTTAATATAGGCACTACAGTCAGTTTTTTGCCGCTCAACATTTGCGCTTTAATAGGCTCGCCCTGCCAACCATCTATGAAACAAACCTGCAAAGGCAAATTTCGACAAGCTTCATAGGTTAATAAAGTTGCCACCTCATTAGCCAACTCACGAAATTGCTTAGTGCTTATTCCAGCTTGACGTAACAAGGCAATTTTGTGCGCTATCAATGGGTGTTCTATAGCATTCACAGCCATGATTTATCCTTAAAATAATCTAGTGTGGCAAAAGTTTAACATGAGCTTGACCATATTCATTTTAAATTCAAAAAATTACCTTGTGATTCACGTAAAGTTGAACTAGACACATGGTATCTTATTCCCCTATGAAAACAGACTCTCCTTTTATTATTGCTGGCCGTTCATTTCATTCCAGATTACTTGTTGGATCAGGCAAATACAAAGATTTAGAAGAAACTCGTTTAGCAACCGAAGCCTCGGGCGCTGAAATTATAACCGTCGCAATAAGACGCACCAACATTGGCCAAAATGCCAACGAAGAAAGTCTGCTCGATGTTATTTCGACAGAAAAATACACGATCCTACCAAATACTGCAGGCTGCTACAACGCCAAAGACGCTGTTCGCACTTGCATGCTCGCAAGAGAGCTATTAGATGGTCACAATTTAGTCAAACTTGAAGTGTTAGGTGATGAAAAAACCCTTTATCCAAATATTGTTGAAACAATCAATGCGGCTAAAATACTGGTCAAAGATGGCTTTGATGTTATGGTCTACACCTCGGATGACCCTATCGTTGCTAAAGAACTCGAAGATATCGGTTGCTGCGCCATTATGCCACTCGCCTCTCTTATAGGCTCAGGTCAAGGCATTGCTAACCCCTACAACATCAAACTCATTAAAGAGCAAGCCAACGTTCCGGTGTTGGTTGACGCTGGCATTGGTTGCGCCAGTGATGCTGCGAAGGCTATGGAGCTCGGTTGTGATGGTGTGTTAATGAATTCTGCTATTGCCAATGCCGACGACCCACTACTGATGGCGAGTGCTATGCAACACGCGGTTAAAGCCGGTCGAGAATCTTTCCTCGCTGGCAGGATGATGAAAAAAGCTTACGCCTCCGCGTCCTCACCGTTGGAAAACATAATCTAGCCAGACTGCACCAAGTCTTGACCTGGGTCCGGGTGCAAATTGTGTGGCAGCATCAATACTGCATCACACTCAATATTATTAAAGCTTGACCAAGTATCTTCCCACTGCTTTTGCTTGCAGTATTTTTTGATAAGCCTGTTGAATTTCATCAAGCGATATTTCATTCACTAATTCGTTCAGGATGTCGATCTTAAACTCATTGGTAATTTTTTCCCAGGCCTGCGTTTTTTTATCAAGTGAGGCCTCAACTGAATCAATTCCAATCAGCCTGACACCTCTCAAAATAAAAGGGAATACATTGGTATTAAGTGAAATTGAGGCTACCAATCCACAACACGTAACAACCCCGTCATACTTTACCTGTTTTAAGGCTTCAGCTAGTATATTTCCACCAACCGTATCAACCACTCCTGCAAATCTTTCTTTGCCCATTGGTCTTTTGTTTTCCACATCAAACTCTTTTCTCAGGATGACTTCTTGAGCGCCAAGAGTTTTTAAGTAACCCACTTGTTGCTCTTTCCCAGAAAGCGCAATTACATCAAATCCAAGTTTGGATAAAATTGCTACAGAAATACTACCAACGCCACCGGTAGCGCCTGTAACCAGCACTTCACCACTTGTAATGCCGTTATTTAAAAGTTCATTGATACTTAAAGCAGCTGTTAAACCAGCAGTTCCATAAATCATTAATTCCCTTAAAGAGATATTATTTGGTTTCTTGATTAGCCAAGCCTCTGGAACTGTTACAAATTCACTATGTCCACCATTTGTGTTCATTCCTAAATCATAACCAGTCATGAAAACTTCATCGCCGGGATGAAATGCATCTGATCTGGATTCAGCAACAATGCCACTGACATCAATACCTGTCACATGTGGAAAAACTCTTGTCACGCCCGGATTTCCCATTGCACTTAAAGCATCTTTATAATTTAATGATGAATAAGAAGTTTTAATTAAAACTTGACGCTCTGCCAAAACAGGCTTTTCAATTTCTTTAACACTTGTTGTAAATTTTTTATCTTCGATTTTTTCTACTACAAAAGCTTTCATATTTTCCGTCTTGAGTTTTAAAAATTTTATTTTAGCTTAGATGATGTATGATTGTAAGCACTTACTTTTTAGTAATGTACTATACTTTTTGAAACTATACGATTTCAAAGAAAAACAGGAAAAAAACATGAATAAAAGCATAAATATAGAATTTGAGAAATGTCCGGTTGAAACCTCCATTGATGTCTTAGCAGGAAAATGGAAAATACTAATACTATGGTATTTATTATCAGAAACAAAAAGATTTAATGAATTAGAAAAACTACTCCCAAGGACCACACAAAAGATGTTAATTCAAAAACTTAGAGAACTAGAAAAGGATGGTATAGTTCATAGAGAAGTTTATCCGGTTGTGCCTCCAAAAGTTGAATACTCGCTGACATCTTATGGACAAAGCCTAAAGCCGATATTAAAAACGCTTTATTTATGGGGCAAAATACACAAAGAAAAAAAAATCTTAGTTATTTAGTTGCGGTAATTGGTGACAATATCCAAGCCTGCTGATGCTATTGAAAACAGGTGTATTGCTGGATTTAAAGCGTTACAAGAATCTTGTAATGCTATTCACCCAGTAACCCTGACAGCTGTGGGTAACGCGACTGTTACCACTGACAAATACGACATCTACAGACACTACTCTACAATTTCCGAAAGACTGGTTACGGTGATTGTTGGCTCCACTCCCCAGCGATCAAAAACCGCCTCTGGCGAGCGCTTAACCCAGACAGCCTCATGCCTTGTCGAAATTGTTCCAATAACATCGAATGGATTGCTTGAAATAAGCCATGCATCACTTTCAGTGGCGCCAGCCCTTTTGAGGAAATGATAATAAATAGCCGGGTTTGGCTTAAATTACTTTAAGTATTATCACTAGCTTTTAAACAGAAGAAAAATTGCTGAAATTATCATTGCAACACCCGCCATTTTATATAACGCTTTTTCAAAATAGGGATTTCCAAGCAATATCTTTGACTGCCTTCCAATGAGTGCATAAAACACTTTTACACCACCAACTGCAACAATCGTGATGGTGAAAATAATCACTAGGTCGACACCAGAAATTCGCGAGAGATCAATAAAAGCAGGAAAAAAACCTAAATAAAAAAGAATGGCCTTTTGATCGACCAATGTCAGAAGTAGACCTCCAAAAAAACTATCTTTTAAAGATTCAGTCTTTGTATATTTTTTTGATAAGTCAGCTCTATCCTTTTTATACAGCCTATAGCCAAACCAACAAAGGTAAAAAGCAGCAAAATATCGGATTAATAAAAATGAGTCACCTAAAATCTCTCCCAAATAAGAAAGACCTACAAGTGCCACAATAATAAAAATAATATCCCCAGCAACAATACCAGCTGAAGTGCTCACTCCATGCAAGAAACCCGAGGAGATAGAGCGTGAGACCACCATTAAGACACTAGTGCTTGGCATTGCCGAAAGCAATAATAGCGAGATAAATAGCAAAAAAGTTGAATTATAATCCACCGTTTACTCTCTTCCCTCCCAACTAGCTAACAAGTATCACAGGGCTAAACATTATGATGTTATGAGGCGCATATAAGAAATAAATTTAATACTACAGAAAAATTATATTCGAGTTTATATTATTTCCGCTAAGGGCTTAAAAAACACCTGTTAACGAATTTGTTATATTGCCCTTTGGTTAAAAACAATCGGTGAATTTTTGGGTTGTTTTGCCTTCCCTTGTCTAAGTTATGCTTGTGATCAAAACCATGGGTGACTAGCACTTCAGTGCTAAAGCGTTCAATATCAATCTCTAGATTGAAATTTACCTCTTCTGCTATTTTATTTCATTCGTGCTGATGCATGGATATTCACTTAATTAGTCGTTCAATTATAGCTCAATTAAAATAATCGTCTAACAAAGCTCATTAAATATACAACAAACTAATCAAAAGAACGCTTTAGAAAAACGCTTTAAAATAGAATCTATGAATTTCAACGAGCAAATTGAATAATTACACTCTGACCCTAATTATTACTTACATTTAATTTAGTAATCAATTGCTAAAGAATATTGAGGATTATTGTGTAATGACCAGTAGGCATCTTGTAGTTTCTGTGTGACAGGTCCCATAGCCCCGTTGCCAATAATTTTATCATCAATTTTGGTAATTGGTAGAATACCTCCGGCAGTACTTGTAGCAAACACCTCGTTCGCACAGCGAGCATATTCAGGGGCTAAATTGCCCTGGATAACTTTATACCCATAATCTGTTGCTAATTCTATTGCTGTTTTTCGCGTAATTCCCTCGAGAATCCCGCTTGCAGGAGTTATTATCTCTGTGTCTTTTACAGCAAAAATATTGAATCCAGGCCCTTCTGTAATATTTCCCTGTGAGTCAACCACCACAGCTGTTTCTCCACCTCGATCGAAAGCCTCAAATTGCCCCATTACAAAATCAAGCCAATGATAATTTTTAACAGCAGGATCAACAGACTCAACTGGTATTCGTTGCTTACTGCTCACAATCAGGTGAAGCCCATTTTGTGATTTGGTTATCCAAACAAAAGGAATTGCAAAGGCGAAAAATTGGTTTGTGCATGTTCTTGGGTCTCGAGAGCCGGGTTTAGGCAAACCTCGAGTTGTGATCATTTCGACATAAGCCTCACGCAATCCACTGGCCTTAACGCAGTTACTCAACACCAGTTTTAATTCTTCGCGTGTGTAAGGAATTGACATGCGTAGCTTTTCCATACTGGAAAAGAATCGCTCCAGGTGATCGTCAAGTCGAAAAAATTTACCATCCCAAACGTGTACAACATCATATGTTGCGTCAGAATGAAGGAAACCCCAATCTAGTAACGAAATCTTTGCTTCAGAAATTGGAACTATCCTCGCATCGACGTAGGCGAAACCTTTTGTAACGTCAGTCATAGTTGTTATCTATATTTATACAGCTAGCCCCTGCATTATGCTTTCTGCGTCCATTCAAAGCTTGACAGCATTGAAAAGAAAGCGGTTTACGCAGAAGAAAAATTCCCCTTTCTCTCCTAACTTTGCCAAATCCGATAACCACATCGCGGCCTCCTCTTCAGTGACAACGCCTTGCTCTTGAGCATAGTGAGCGGCCCATTCAAACATAGCGCCGGAGAAATTGTCAGGTGCATAGCTGGTGTTCAAAATGGGGATGGCATCCACACGAATGTCCGTAAATCCTTGGGCTCGCAAGAGTGCTCCCAGTACTACTGGGAGGTTGGGACTTGGGACAGCACAATCCCAAGCAGAGAACATGCGGCGGCTAAGCGCTTCATCTGTGCTGCTAAGAACAACACCACGCCAGTCGGTTTCCAGAACAGCAATACGACCACCTTGCTTAAGTACACGGTGCATCTCTGCAATCCCTTGTGACACTTCGCTCAGGTACAACAAGACTTGAGTACAGGTCACCGCATCAAAGGTCTCTTTCTTCTCCAGCAGTTCTTCCACACTACCTTGTTTCAAATGGACTTGGGGTAACCCTTGACAACGCTGCGTTGCTAGCTCAAGCATGGCCGGACTGTTGTCAACACCAACTACCCAGCCACCTGAGCCCACCGCCATTGCGAGTTCTTGAGTAAGCAAGCCGGTTCCACAACCCGCATCTAGGACATATTCACCAGAGTGGAGTGCGAGCGCCTCCAGCGTGCGGCTACGCTGTAGCACAATTTCCGGTGCAATGTAACTGCGCTCCATTTCTCTCGCAGCCTTCTCATCATATTCGACCATCCCTAAGCACCGCCCTAGACAGATTTAACTATTAATTAGATAGCCCAATCATACCTTTAAAGCACACTTTATATCTTGCCAGCAAATAAAAATATAGTTATGACCTCATGAATACAGGTCTGTATGAAGTGATTTAACCGGCTCTTAGTGACTCTCAATATAAGTCACTGCACTGTTAGATTGAGCTTTATCTTGTAAATGCATCAACATAAAGTAACTCTGATCTCTTTCGTCATCGGTATCCAAAATTGTGTCTTTTTACCGCAGACCAACTGTGCTGTTGCCCTCAACCAATCCCAGCTCCTGCATGTGGGTGATATAGTCGATTAATGATTGCTGAAACTCTGCTATTGAATGCTCTGGTTTTAGATCAAAGCAGGTAAGCATGTGAAACATTGTTGCGCTACTATTTATTATTAATCACCATTATAACTCTATGAAAAAGTTCTTTAAAATGGTGCTTATGAACTTTAACCAACAAATTAGCACTCTAAGAAAAAAGCATTTATTGCGCTCACGCAAAATTAGCGAAAATGCTCAGGGAGTTAAGATGGTTATTGATGGCAAAAAAGTAATCAATTTTTGCTCGAACGATTATCTTTCTCTTGCCAATAACGAGCAAGTTAAAAACGCTTTAATTGATGGTGTTAAGCGATACGGCGTGGGCTCGGGTGCATCTCATCTCGTGAGTGGTCATTCGGACGCTCACCATGAGCTTGAGGAAAATTTGGCAAATTTTACTGGCCAAGAACGTGCATTGCTATTCACATCAGGTTACAGCGCCAATTTGGGTGTTTTTTCAGCACTTCGTGATGAGGTTGACTGGGTATTGCAGGACAAGCTCAATCACGCCTCATTGATTGACGCAAATCGACTTATCGACTTGCCAATTCAGCGCTATTTACACAATAATATCGATTCTCTAGCAAAAAAAGCAGAGAAGCAAAGTGGCCAAGGCCTTATTGTGACCGACAACATCTTTAGTATGGATGGTGATAGGGCAAAAATCAGTGATATTGAAAAAATCGCAAATTTTTCCAACGCTTTTCTGATGCAAGACGATGCCCACGGATTTGGCATTTTTGAGGCTAATATTCCAAAAAATTCGATCTATATGGCCACTTTAGGCAAGGCGGCGGGTGCAATGGGTGCTTTTGTAGCCGGAAATGCCGATTTTATTGATTATTTAGTGCAAAAATCACGACCTTATGTCTATACTACGGCTATTTCGCCCAGTTTGTGCTGCGCCACACTCAAAAGCTTAGAGCTTATTAAATCAGGCGAACAAAAAGCTAAATTATTGGCTAATATCGATTATTTCCGAAATTTTGCAAAATCCATAAATCTTAATTTTGAAGTTTCTGAAAGTGCCATTCAACCAATGACTATTGGCGATAGTGAAACTGCACTAAAACTTAGCAAAAAGCTATTTGATGCTGGTTTTTATGTCAGCGCGATTCGCCCACCAACCGTACCACCAAATACTGCTCGATTGCGTTTTACGCTTTGTGCCAATCACAGCTTCGATCAAATTGAATCACTACTAAATAAGGTGAAAGATGTTATGGCATAAGACCATCGGCAGTGGGCCGGATTTGGTTTTGTTACACGGCTGGGGATTTAGTGCCGATATTTTTGAATCCCTTGTAGAGAGATACAAAGCCGAATACCGCATTACTGTTGTTGACTTGCCTGGCCATGGGCGCAGTGAAGACGTTACAGGAGGGATTGGCGAGTGGTGTAATGCTATCATTCCCTTGCTACCTAAAAACGCCACACTTCTTGGGTCGTCTCTGGGTGGACTCTTGGCAATAAAAATTGCAAGTATGCATTCCATCAAAAACCTTATTTTGGTTGGGGCGTCACCCAGTCTTACCAATCATAAACATTGGCAATACGGTATGGATGTTGAAATATTCAAGCGCTTTGCTGAAGATCTTCAAAATAATTACGCCAAGACATTAAAGCGCTTCATTAGTTTACAAACTAAAAATAAAACTCTAATGCGCTCACTTTTTGAGACCATTGAAAAATACCCTCCTTCAAGTAACGCATTAGCCCAGGGCTTGAGTATGTTGCTTGAAACTGATTTTCAACAATTGTTTAAATCACTCAATATGCCAAAATATGCAATACTGGGTGAGCTTGATAAGCTCGTACCTCGTAAAACTGCAACCTGGTACGAAACCAATGGTGCACAGACCACATTATTGCGCACAGGCCACCTACCCTTCTTGGAAGAAGAATTTTCACTACCCGATAATGTGTAACTGATCAGAGCCTCAGAGGCCTGACAATAATTATTGTTTCGGTATAATTTAAGACTTCATTACTCTGAGGGTATTAAATGAGCGCATTAGTGGGTGTTATTATGGGGTCAAAGTCCGATTGGCCGACGATGAAAAATGCCGTTGACATGCTTGAGGCATTTAACGTGCCGTACGAGGTCAAAGTTGTTTCTGCCCACCGCACACCAGACCTTATGTTTGAGTACGCAGAGAGTGCGGAAGAGAGGGGCTTGGAAGTGATTATTGCTGGTGCTGGCGGTTCCGCGCATTTACCTGGCATGGTTGCCGCAAAAACAATTGTTCCTGTTTTGGGCGTTCCCGTGCAGTCACGGGCACTCAGTGGCAAAGATTCATTACTTTCTATTGTGCAAATGCCTGGCGGTATTCCTGTTGGCACACTTGCTATTGGCGATGCGGGTGCAAAAAACGCTGGCATATTGGCTGCGCAAATTGTGGGCAACCACAATGCTGAGATTCGAGCAAAAGTATCGAAATTTCGTTCAGAGCAAACTCAAAATGTTCTGGATAACCCAAACCCTAGAGACTAGCTTATGAAAATTGGCGTCCTAGGTGCTGGTCAATTAGGCAGAATGCTCGCGATTGCAGCTTATCCGCTTGGTCATCAAATGGCATTTATTGCCAATACTAAAGATGCGCCAGCCGCACCTCTTGGCCGAACCTTTGTCAACAACAACAAACATGATGCAATTAAGCAACTCACCAACGCCTCTGAGGTAATCACTTATGAAAGTGAAAATACCGATGTAGAAATTGTAAAAGAAATTAACAAAACCACCGATGTGTATCCAGGGGCAAAATCGCTGTTTACAACGCAGCACCGTGGGCGAGAAAAGGCAATTTTTGTTAAATTAGGCATTCCATGTGCGCCCTATCAAATGGTCAACTCTCTGAGAGATTTGGAAGTAGCAGTTGAGAAGATTGGCTTGCCAGCTATTCTTAAAACAGCAACCGAAGGTTATGATGGGAAAGGACAATTTGTTATTCGTACCAAAAACCAAATAGAAAAGGCGTGGCAAAGCATGAGTGGCGTTGAAGCAATACTAGAAGGATTTGTTAACTTCAAACGAGAACTGTCTTTGATTGCGGTTCGCGGTCTTGATAATAGCCACAAATATTACCCTTTGGTGGAGAACACGCATCACAACGGCATTTTGCGACTAACAATTTCCCCCGCTGAAAATATCAGTGCTAAAGTGCAAAAACAAGCCGAGCATTATATGCAAACATTGCTCGATGAGATGGGTCATGTCGGCGTGCTAACGATTGAGCTATTTGAAACAAGCAACGGCCTTGTTGTCAATGAAATGGCGCCGCGAGTGCATAATTCAGGACATTGGAGCATTGAAGGGGCTCGCACCTCGCAGTTCGAAAATCATGTAAGGGCTATTACTAACTCCCCCTTGGGAGAGACAGACTGTCTACAGCAATATTGTGCTATGATTAATATTATCGGTAAACACGGCCCAGTTAATAAAGTGCTTGAGCTAAGCAATACACATCTACACTTGTACGGAAAAACCGAGCGCAAGGGACGTAAATTGGGTCACATTACTATTACTGCCAATACGCTTAACGAATTCAAAACCACATTGAGTGCCCTTGAGGCATTTATGCCTTAGCAGATAAGCTTTCCTCAAAACGATCAGCCAAATCGCTTTCATATTCATAAGCCTCTAACTCACTCACTTCGACACCCGCTAAAAACTGGTGCACATGAATCATCTCGTGGCAGAAAGTAATGATAAATTGACGCTCAGTTAGGCTGGATTCTATTTCAATAAAAAACTTGCTATCGCCTTCATAATCTGTCCACGCCATTGCATCTTCAACGCTGTGAATGTTGAGGTCAATAACCGGTTTCTTGGTGTCTGGGAATAAATCCTCACAGCAAAAATTGAATAACTGCTGTGAGAGAGTTTTTTGATTTTTACTGCCGCCTTGTACGTAGAGCATATCAGCAATAAATTGTTAACGAGATCTTTGCACAAACCATATCAAATCCAAAATGGTTTATGTAAAGGCCTCACTTAAGCGAAGCGCTTCTCTAAATAATTGATTATGGCATCAGATTCGTAGACCCAAGATACTTCATCTTCGCCTTCAATCTTAAGGCAAGGGACTTTAATCTTGCCGCCCATTAGCTGCAGCTCTTCTCTAAATTCCCCAGCTTGTGCGTTGCGAGTTTCAATTGCAAGGTTGAGTCGCTTCATCGCACGACGCGTTTTAATGCAAAACGGACACGCATAAAACTGATAAAGCTTTAACGCCGCCGTTTGTTGATTAACATCAGCCTGAACATCGTTAGTGCGCTTTAATCTTGAGGGACTGAAAATCCAATCAATCAAAATGATTAGCCGGCCCAGACCCTCACGCAATGCTTTGAGCATAAGTCTCATAGGTTTGCTTTATATGCTGTTAATGTGTTTTCAAGCAAAGTTGCAATCGTCATTGGACCAACACCACCTGGAACCGGAGTAATCCCAGCAGCTTTTTCTTTAATCGCATCAAAATCAACATCGCCACACAATGTGCCGTCATCCAATCTATTGATTCCCACATCGATCACGATTGCGCCGTCTTTAATCCAGTCAGCTTTAACAAACTTCGGAATACCCACGCCCGCGACAACAATATCAGCTTGTCTAACTTTGGCTGCCACGTCTTGTGTTTTTGAATTACAAATAGTGACCGTGCCTCGTGCGTTTAACAACTCCATAGCCATCGGACGACCAACAATATTTGACGCACCAATTACCACACAGTCCTTACCCATCACATCAACACCCGCTGATGCCAACATAGTCATCACACCTTGTGGCGTGCAAGGACGCAAGTAAGGCTTATTCTGCATTAGCTTGCCAATGTTTTCACTGCAAAAACCATCAACATCTTTCAGTGGTGAGATGCGCTCTAAGACTTTGTTTGAATCAATATGTTTCGGCAATGGTAATTGCACTAAGATGCCATCAATATTTGGGTTGTCGTTTAGACGATCCACTTCATCCAATAACTCTTTTTCTGTAATATTTTCAGATTTCTTAATTTTGTCTGAATAAAAACCAGCTTCAATACACGCCAGTTCTTTGTTGCGAACATAAACACGTGACGCAGGGTCTTCACCAACTAGGATAACGGCTAAGCCTGGCGGGCGATCGAGTGTTTTTACTTCCTCAGCAATTCTATTTCTTAATTCTTTGGCAATTTTTTTGCCATCAATGATGTTATCCATTTTTAAATTCCTTTATAACTTTATCTAAATCGTATTTTGTGTCAACGCCTATGCCCGTTGGGCCGCAAGCTGGGGCAACGTGAATGTCAAAACCCTCGTTCAATATTGTTAGTTGTTCTAGTTTTTCAGCCTCTTCAAGGCGCGAACTACTCAACCGTGCATATTGACTTAAAAAACCAGCCCGATATGCATAGATACCAATGTGACGATAACAAAGCCCTAAGTCCAATTCTTGAGGGTTTCGAAACGCAGGAATCGGTGATCTTGAGAAGTACATCGCTTTGCCGCGCATATTATATACAACTTTAACGCAATTTGGATCAAAGTAGAGGTCTTCTGACTCTATCTGTTCGCACAATGTAGCCATATCCATGTTACTTTCATTAAGGTTTTTTGCTACTTGATCAATCACTTTTGGGCTTAACATCGGCTCATCGCCTTGCACATTAACGATAATCTCATCATCTGCAAAGCCAAGTAATTCCATCGCCTCAGCAATCCTAGAAGTGCCCGAGGTATGGCTGTCGCTTGTCAAACAAACTTCAGCGCCAAAAGTCTTGGCTATATCGCTTATCTTTTGGTCATCTGTGGCAATAATGACGCGCTTCGACGCGCTCAATATTGCATTTGAATAAGTGCGCTCAATCAAGGTTTTTCCATGAATGTTTTTGAGTAGCTTCCCCGGTAAACGGGCGGAATCATATCTGGCAGGAATGATAACGGAAAAGTCCATTACGCCTTAGTCTGTAGCTCCCGAGCCTCTTCAACAAGAAGAACGGGGATACCGTCTTGAATAGGGTAAGCCAGCTGGTTTTTTTCGCAAATAAGTTCATCACCCACTTGCTCCAATGGGCCATTGCATTTTGGGCAAACAAGCATAGCCAACAAAGCTTTATCGATCATAGTTTAGACTCCAATTGCTGATAAAAATCAACACTTAATTCGGCGTTGACCGCCAAATACCACATCTGACTGGTTGCAAAAGACTTACATTTTACACAATCCTTAGAAGTCATTAAGATCGGATACCCTTCGTCAAAATTCAAATCCTTATCGGAGAATGGATGGTGATCTGAAAAAGGTTTTTGAACAACATCAATACCCAACCCCTCCAGAGTGGCGAAAAATCGTTTAGGTTTGGCAATGCCAGCAACACCATAACAACGAGTCGCTTTGAAGCCATCTAAGGATTTTTCTTCTCCTGTAACAACATTAATGAATTTCTTCGCCACAAGATGACTCGAGACCTTGGCGTCATCACCTCCACCATGATTGATGACAATATCAACCGACGACAATCGAGAAGGTAATTCTCTAAGAGGGCCAGCGGGAAGTAGTAAACCATTGCCTAGTTCATCAACAGTGTCAACAACGGCTACTTCAACTTTTCTCCCCATGGCGTAATGTTGCAAGCCATCATCACTAATAATGATATCAACCAAATTATGCTCGGTTAAATACTGCACCGCCAATGAGCGCCTTCTTGCCACCACAACATTTGCCTTGGTCTCACTGGCAATAAGCGCAGGCTCATCGCCACATTCAGATGGCTTGGTAGAATCCGTTACCAACAGAGTGTCTTGCCTATACACCCCGCCATAACCTCTAGAAACAACGCCCACTCGCTTGCCTTGTTCTGCAAAATGATGACAAAGGGCAATAACAATCGGTGTTTTCCCGCTGCCACCAACGGTAATATTGCCCACCACAACAACAGGAATTGTTGAATAATAAACTCTCAATACGCCTAATTTATAGCAATAAAACCTTAGTCGGCTAACAATAAAAAAGACAACGGACAAAGGTAATAGAAGAAGGTTTGTTAAACTCACTTTGTTAAGATCAACAATCCTTGAAAAGTTAAACATATTCCACTCTTTAATCACCAAATAATGATGAATTATGACAAAATATTGCCACCATGAGTATTGAATTTCAAATTTCCAATCAATATTTACGATCCAATCGTAAAAAAGGCTTTGTTTCTTTTATTTCAGGCGTCTCGATGATTGGCCTCATTTTAGCGGTAATGGCTCTTATTACCGTATTATCGGTTATGAATGGCTTTCATGGGGAGCTGAGAAACCGTGTTTTAGACGCTATTTCTCATGGCTACATTACTGGCAACAATCAGACACTGTCTAACTGGGAGCAACTGCGTAAGGCCATTAATGAACAACCTCATATTGTCGCCTCATCACCCTATGTTGAGAAATTCGCCCTAATGACCTCAAGAAGCGCCTCACAAGGTGTTAGCGTTAGAGGAATTGTAAGCGAATTAGAGCTTGAAACGTCGAAACTATTAAGCGATATTAAATACGGTGAGCTATTACTCTCAGATGACATAAAATCAACCCTGATTGGTATTGGACTGGCAAACTCATTGGGTGTTGGCATTGGTAATTCGATAAGTCTCATTGCACCCAGTAAAAACGATATCGGTATGCTTATTCCAAAAACCGAACAGTTTAAGATTGTCGGTATATTTAACGCCGGCCTAAATGAATACAACAACGCCCTAGCTTTTATTCACTTAAATCATGCGCAAGCATTATTTAGTATGGATAAGCGAGTCTCGGCTATTCGACTGAAAGTAGATGATATTTTTAAAGCTGATAAAATCAGTGCTGAAGTTGTGGCCGTTCTCGGTAAAGAAGATTATATTGCCGTCGACTGGATGCAGCAAAAGCGTAACTTCATACGCGCACTCAATCTTGAAAAACAAATGATAGCGATTATATTGTCGCTCATTATTGCAGTTGCAGCCTTTAATATTGTGTCGATGATGGTAATGGTGGTGACGGACAAAAAGTCCGATATTGCTATTCTAAGGACAATCGGCATGACACCTAGGCGAATTGTAAAAATTTTCTTCTATCAAGCTGTTAGCATTGGACTGATAGGTATTTTCATCGGTGTGGTTTTGGGGTTGTTACTGGCAAGCAATATTGAAGTTGTTATTTCGACTATTGAGTCGATTTTGGGTTTTCAATTTTTTCCCACAGATGTTTTTTATATTAACCGCTTCCCATCTGAAATAAAAATAAACGACGTCATAAATGTTACCGTTGGCTCATTTATACTCGTTCTCATCGCTGCAATCTACCCTGCAAGACGTGCAGGCAAAATACAAATATCTGAGGTGCTTCGATATGAGTAAGCTGATTGAGTGTCGTAACCTTGGTTTTTCTTACGGGGATGATGACGGCAAAACTCTGGTGCTGAGTAATATCGATTTTTCAATGAAACCTGGAGAATCAGTAGCGATTATAGGTCAGTCTGGTTGTGGCAAATCCACTTTTCTCAACTTGATTGCAGGTCTTGATACACCCACCTCAGGCGACGTGTTGATTAGTGACACCAATCTCTACTCACTTAATGAAAACTCGAGGACAAAGCTTCGAGCCAACACCTTTGGTTTTGTTTACCAGTTCCACCATTTGCTTCGTGATTTTAGCGCTCTAGATAATGTCGCCCTGCCTCTGCTTATTAGAGGTGATGATAAAAAAGAAGCCTTAGAAAGTGCAGAACACTTATTAAAGAAAATCGGTCTTGAACATCGTCTACATCACAATCCGAGCGAACTTTCAGGCGGTGAGCGCCAAAGAGTAGCCATTGCTAGGGCAATGATTACCAAGCCAGCATGTCTTATTGCAGACGAACCTACAGGCAACCTTGATGCATACAGCGCCTCTGAAGCGCTGTCTTTATTATTAGAGCTAAGGGAAGAAGAGCAATCTTCGCTATTGATTGTGACACATGATCAAGAAATTGCCAATAATATGGACAGAATTTTGACTCTCGACAATCAAACACTTAAATGAAATTCAAATGCAACTTAACCATTTAGAGCTAAGTTATTCACCTGAGCAAGATCGTCTGATTTTGCGTATTGGTACAACCACTGATGAAATTATTCAACTGTTTTTTACCAGACGGTTTGTTTTTGTTTTTTGGCCAGTTTTACAACAAGCAATCGGCGTGCTGAAGAGTGAGTATATTTCTAAAACAGCCTCAGATAAATCCAAAAGTAAGTTATCAGGAACCGGTGCTATCAGTCATAAAGAGGAGTCTTTAACTTCAAACGAAGACCTACTAACGGGTGAAAAAATTGTGTTAATCACAAGCTTTAGCCTCAATTACAAGAGTTGGGATATTACAGAATTTAGCTTTACAGGTATTGATGGGATAGTTGTGACGCTTAATTTAAATCGAGGCCTTATCGACAGCTTATCCGACCTTATTGAACAAATTCTGCCGAAAATTGAATGGGATATGAATCTTGACGAGCTAGAAGTTCAAGCGCCCAATGAGGACCATAGAGTTATTCACTAAAAACCAAAGAAATCAGACTATTTCTGACTTAACTATTGTTGTCTTATAAATATTTTTTCGCTTTAAGATAAAAAGTTATCAAGAGTTTTTAAGTGAGCTTAAGCCAAGAATTTAATCATGACACCTGCAGCAATGGCGGAGCCAATAACACCAGCAACATTCGGACCCATCGCGTGCATCAACAAGAAGTTGTGCGGATTGGATTC
>Ga0208748_1000271_pt1 | contig 27047 bp, 29 predicted proteins | sample Knorr_S7_td_Bott_FD_185599 | JGI IMG/M metagenome (GOLD analysis project Ga0208748, IMG submission 185599) | Marine microbial communities from Southern Atlantic Ocean transect - Knorr_S7_td_Bottom_ad_4513_LV_A (SPAdes) (version 2) | ecosystem: Environmental > Aquatic > Marine > Oceanic | place... | reverse complement strand
ACGCGCCTTGGTCGATGGTTACCAGCAAGTCAGGCCGTTAGCACAGATAGAAAAAGAAAGCTTGCAGTTGTTTGTGCGATATGCGGCAGTGGCGACGTCCTATTGGCGTTTCAACAAATACAATATAAAAGAACCCAGCGAAGACAGAGCAGGTCATCATTGGCAAATGGTGCAGATTGCCAAGGAGGTCACCGAAATCTCGACAACCCGCTTTTTTGACGCCATCTTCAGCGCGGATCAAATCATCACTGGTTAGCTGGTTCTCATCCTGAAACTCACATCCGTGTGAGATTTCAGGAAACCGCTTCGTTCAAGCAAGTGCCCTGCAGTAGCGGGGGTTTTTGTTTGTATAGATGATGATGGGTAGATTTGGAAATGATTAAGCGTCTTATAACACTTTTATTATCTATTGGGTTAATTTTGGGAAAAGAAGTATCTATAGTGGAAGTCAATGTTGGTAAGTTAATATTTAACTGTCGAACATCAGGATTGTCCAATAATGGAGATGGCATAATACTGCTGCATGGATGGCCTGAGACTTCTCACATGTGGGTTGATTTAATGGAATTATTATCTGATAAAGGTTTTAGAGTAGTAGCACCTGACCAAAGAGGTTATAGTCCACAAGCAAGACCTAATAATATAAATGAATATAAAATTGAAAAAATAGTGCAAGATGTTTTCTCTATTGCTGATTCATTTGATTTCAAACAATTCCATTTAATAGGTCATGATTGGGGTGCTTCTATTGGTTGGGCAAGTACATATACTAAGCCTGAGAGGATAATAACTTGGACAGCAATGTCTGTGCCTCATTTAAGTGCATTTGGTCAAGCACTGCAGTCAGATAATGACCAAAAGAAGAAAAGTCGATACATTAGCTTTTTTAAATTGCCATTTTTGCCAGAGTTATATTTTTCAATTAGTGATTATAAAAATTTAAAAAATATATGGAATAAAAGTTCAGATGAACAAATAGATGCCTATCTACACGTTTTTAAAGGAGAGGGTGCATTGAAAGCATCATTGAATTGGTATCGGGCGAATATTGGCTCGAAATCGAATAACAAAAAAATCAATGAATTGGGTAATATATATACTCCAAGTCAATTAATTTGGGGTAATAAAGATATGGCACTTGGAAGACGAGGTGCTGAAATGACAGGAAAATATATGAAAGGTAAATATCAATTTATTGAATTAGATGCAGGTCACTGGTTAATCCAAGATGATTATTCTAATGTCTCGACTTCGATAGTTAATATTATAGAGCAACATGCCATCAAAAAATAATGAAACGCCTTTGAAATAACCCCCACCCAAAGGGATAGGATTTAAGCAAGAACCCCGCCCATTAGCGGGGTTTTTTGTTTGTGGGATGATGGGTAGATTTGGATATGAAAAGTAGGCTATATTTCACTAAATGGTATATGACCGATTATACTTATCAAAACCTAAACTCCTGAAATAGATGAAAATGGTTTATTGGTCAGTAGCTTTGATTATTATCACAAAAGTATGCACCGAACTGATAAAATATATTTAATGAAAAAATATCCACCTGTCAAAGGTGAATCAGACTGGGTAGGTCAGCTGGGTTGATGGAACAGTATGTAAAGTGGATGCCCGGCTGGGAGAATGAGTATTGGGGTTTCAACCAGGGCACGTTAGGCATTCTGTTGGCCCTGGTGTTGCTGAGCTTCATCATCCGATTACTGGCCATGGCACTGGTCACTCGCGTCTTCAGCAAACTCGCGAAGCGCTCTCCAGTCGCGGCGAAGACCATCAGCGAGAGCCGAGGAGTACTCGGCACTGCCGCTGCGGCCGCCTTGTTCTGGCAGGTCAGCGAACAACTGGCCCTGGACATGGATTTGGCTGTCTCCTCCGTAATGATGCCGAACGCCGCCGCCTTCTGGTTGCCTGCGCTCGCTCAACTGCTGATGCTGGGTGCGTTGCTATCCTGGGCTTTGAAGGAGGTCGAGTTGGTCGGGGCTGTCGTCGACTGGTGGGATGATGATGATGAATTGGATGGTACGGAGAAGACTCTGATCAGCGCGCTTGAGAGCGTGCTGCGCTTCCTCATTGTTATATTTGGTGGGCTCCTCATCGCCAACGCGCTGGGCTTCAACCTCGCCACCCTCATCGCTGGAATAGGTATCTCCGGTCTCGCTCTTGCTCTCGCAGCTAAGGACACCATCTCCAACTTCTTCGGTGCGATCACCGTTCTGATCGACCGGCCATTCAAGGTCGGTGACTGGATATTGACCAAGAACGCAGAGGGTGAGGTCATCGAGATCGGCCTGCGCACGACTCTGCTCCGAACCAGCGTGGACACGATCATTACACTGCCAAACGCGAACCTGGTCAACCAGGCGGTGGAGAATTATGGCAAGCGCCGATGGCGCCGCTACCGGCCGACCTTCCACCTCGACCTAGACAGCAATCCCGCTAAAGTCAAGAAGTTCTGCGGTGGCATCCTTGAGATGATCGCCGAGAACCCGCAGACCATGAGAGAAAGCTCCTCATGGGCGTGCGTGGAGACACTGGGTCCCCAAAGCATTGACGTCAACGTCAACATGTACTGGGACATCGACTCAGGAAAAACCGAACGGGAGGCACGTGAGGCCTTCCTGCTCTCGGTGATGAAACTTGCCATGAGCCTTGGACTGCACTTCTACGAACCACGCGTACGCCGTCAACAGCCGGAGTGATCATAAGACACTTCTGCTGCTGGAATGGCACCCCCCAAGGGATAGGCTTTAATCAAGAGCCCCGTCCAGCGGGTTTTTGTTCAGGAAAGGTCGGGATATAAAAAGCGCAATTATTGTGGTATAGGTTTTATAAATTCAGGTTACCAGTGAAATTTATGTATGCAATCATCTTTTCTACACTGCTGGAAATGGCAGCAGCTGCAGACCCCAATACTCCCCACCCGCATCAGGGGATCATAACCAAATTTATCGATCCCGGCAGAGCTGATCTTACCCCGGCAGAACAAGCAGCGCTTTTATCAGGCCAGGCAGTCTATAAACAGACCAGGCACGATAATGTCGATCGTGGAACGGCTATCTTTGATGTGGCCGCCAGCCAGGAGACCGTATGGCAGGTGATTACCAACTTCCAACAGTATCCAAAGTGGATCCAGGAGATCAGCGGTACTGAAGTCTACATGTCGGCAGGCAGGAACATTTATGTTGATTTTACTATTTCCGTTTTTATGGTGAATGTTCAATATTATATCAAGCATGATTACCAGCCGGAGAAAGGCTGTTTGGCCTGGACGCTGGACTATAGCCGAAAAAGCGATCTTGATGATTCTGCAGGATACTGGCTGGTCTACACATCTCCTACAGATACTGGAAAAACAAGGGTAGAATATTCAATTGCCCTGCGCATAGGGCCCTTGATCCCTGATTTCATAGAAACGATCCTGACCGATAAAGGGATTGAAAATGCAACCAAGTGGGTAAAAAAAGGTGCCGAAAAGCATAGTGATAATTAAGACATTTTCAGTATTTCGCTTTTCCGACGGGGTTTTTTGTTTGTGGGATGATGGGTAGATTTGGGTGAGAACATAGATATGAAAAAGTACTTATTATTTATCGTGTTGTGTTTGCTGGTTAATATGGCAAACGGTGGTATCATCCCAGATGGAATGAAGTTTGCAGGACAGCTTGAAATGCGGAATAGCTGCATATCCCTTGAGCAGCGGGAAATCCTATTTGAACAAATTCGGAGTTACAAAAATAGTCGAACGACGGCAGAATCGGTTTTTTTGGAAGATCCCATTGGGAATGGCGGGATGTTCGGTCCGCAAAACCTGATTCTTAACTATGTAGATGAAGACAGCGCTTTCAATTCCGTCCTTGATTATTACTGTTCTTTTGCCACTTACGACGGTCACAAGGGGACGGATATTATTATTCCTACCTTCTGGCACATGGACGAGATGACCACCCCGGTTCTTGCGGCAGCGAATGGAAATGTGGTTTATACCCACGATGGGGAATTTGACAGGCAACTGGATTTGAACTCCACAGCAGTAGCGAACCTGGTAGCGGTGGAATACAACGCTGGGATTTATGGTCTCTATGGCCATTTGAAGAAAAACAGTATCCGGGTTGAAGAAGGGCAATTTGTTTTGATGGGCGACACACTTGGATATGTGGGCAGTTCCGGATTTTCCACTTGGCCACACCTCCACTACGAATTAATAGACTCCGATATGAACATGATTGATCCCTGGTATGGAGAATGTAATCCAGAAGCAAGTCAATGGAATAACCAGTATCCTTTTCTCGATGAACATCCTACCGAGGTCAAGAATTTCATTTCGTCATCCTATCCCATCACATCGTTGGCGGATTTGAGAACGGCAATATCAGAAAACGCACCCTTTCGGAAACATGTTAATCCGGGAGAAACTTGGTGGTCCTACCTGATGGTGATGAGCCTCCATAAGACGGATACTCTGAAATGGATGTTTTATAAAAATGGAGCTTATGATTATCAAATTTCTTTAGTTCCAGGAGATAGCACCAACTACTGGCCAGAGTGGCTGGAAATATACCCCAGGAGTGACTGGTATCAGGAGGCCTCTTTTCCCTCGGGAGATGACTGCTATGGCGACTGGACAGAAAAATTCTATATCAATAGTGAGCTCATTGATTCACTGGCGTATGTATGCGATAATATCCCCAACGAATCCCCCAACGTCCATCCTGTTATTTTTCAAGTGATGGCTGATGGAACCATCACTGCTACGATTAATAGTGACGATGACGATGGGACCATCATCTGGAATAGTGCTAACATTCCACCTCAGCACGGCGCTTTTAAAACGTTTGGTGGATATCAGAAGAATTTCATTTATACACCTGATTCCGGGTTTAGCGGGCTGGATTCGGTCCAAATTATGGCAAAGGATGACAAAGGAGCCACCGAAATAGGTGTCCATTATTTTGATGTTCAGTATTTAAGTTTGTCAAATACAACAATTCCAAATCAGTTTGAACTCTATCAAAACTATCCCAATCCATTCAACCCAACGACCACAATAGCATTCTCAATTCTTCAAACAGAGCTTGTTACTGTTAAGGTGTATAATATTGTCGGTAATGAAATCACAACACTTATAAATGATGAATTATTCATAGGAAATCACAGCATCCAATGGAATGGCAGTCATCAGCCAAGCGGTGTTTATTTTGTTAAGATCGAAAGTGGGGATTTTGTACAGACACGGAAGATGGTGCTGTTGAAATGAAACGTATCGAGTTCAACCCCCGCCCATTAGCGGGGTTTTTTGTTTGTGGGAGTTAGCATTAAATTATGATAAATATTGTTAACAGAAATTATAATTACATTGGTATGAATTTTTATGAAAGATAATCATTATGAAAATTGACTTACAAAAAAAGAATATCCTTGTTACGGGCGCCAGTCGTGGAATAGGTGCGGCTATTTCAAAGGAATTAGGTGAATCTGGTGCAAGAATTGCAATCCATTATAATAAGGAAAAAGAATCGGCTGAAACAATGGCACAGATCATTGGTAATGATTCAAAAATATTTAAGGCAAATTTGCAAGAACCCGTTAACTGTGAAATGTTATTCAAAGATGTTTTAGAAGAATTTGGTCATATTGATGTAATTATAAATAATGCAGGAACTGCAATATTATCACCATTGGATAGTGAAAATTGGGTTAAGCAATGGGATGAAACGATGTCTATTAACTTAAGAGCAGTTGGAATTCTTTGCAACCTAGCCATTAAGCATTTTAAAACTAGAAAATGTGGAAGAATTATAAATATAGCTTCTCGTGCAGCTTTTAGAGGGGATACCGCAGAATATCTAGCTTACGCAGCCTCAAAAGCAGGCGTTGTTTCTTTAAGTAAATCAATAGCAAGGGCGTTTGGGAAAGATGGTATTACCTGCTTTGTGGTAGCCCCTGGCTGGGTTAAAACTGACATGGCAAAGGAATCAATTGAAGAATATGGAGAGGACTATATTTTACAAGGCAACTCACTTGATAGACTTACTGAACCAAAAGATATTGCACCTATTGTTACATTATTAGCTAGTGGATTAGCTGATCATGCCACAGGCACAACAATAGATATAAATGCTGCAAGCTATGTACATTAAATTTTTCTTAACTAAAAATAGCGGTCTTATATCAAAATATGGTTTTAACAGGTTGTAACTCAAAATCCTCAATCTTAACAGTCAGTAGCAGGTTTTTTTGTTTCACCACATTTGTGCTTACATTCCACTATGAGGAAAGTATGAAATGAATATATTGATCATATTTGCCCACCCAAACCCAAAAAGTTTTTGTGGAGCTCTTAAGGACAGTTTTATTGATGGTGTTAAATCCAATAATCATTCAGTGGAAGTCATAGATCTCTATAAGGATAAATTTAATCCAGTTTCCTTCGGTGATAACGAAATATCTCCCGAAGTAAAGAACTATCAACAATTAATTAAAAATTCTAACTACCTTGTTTTTATCTATCCAATATGGTGGTTTAGAGCCCCAGCTATATTGGAAGGATGGTTCGATAGAGTGTTTACTGTAGGATTTGCATTTGATTTCAAAAAGGTTTTCGGTAATTGGGGTAGACCTATTGGTTTACTGCCTTGTGATAAGGCAATTATCGTTAACACGTATGGTTCTCCAGCATTGGCTACAAAGTATTTCTATATGAATATTCCTTTTAGGAGACTTAAAAGGGGTGTATTAAAGATGTGTGGTATAAAGTATATAAAAAGATTCAATTGCTGGTCAGTCCCTTTTGTTTCTGATCAGAAACGAAAGGCTTATCTAAAAAAGTTATTTAGAATGGGTCAAAAGTTAAGGTGAAGAAGAAAAAGAATATAAAATGAAACGCAAAATGTCCCAGTTATAAATGAGTTTAAAAGGCTTTTTTTGTTTAGGTAGTTACCTGTAATATTGTATAGTGAATAGGGACTCACCAATAAATACAGAAAGTATGAATGTCAAATAGAGGACAAGATCGCAGGAAAACAAAACGACGTAAAGAAAATGCGCTTGTGGAACAAGACAAACGCGGTCAAAGAGAACGACGGAGAGGAACCGACCGAAGAAAGAGTTAAAACCGCCATCAAAAATAATACTTTATCTTATCAATTAATATTTAAATTACAACACACTATGCTAGCTTATAGCTGCATAATACATTAACTAACAAGAGGGAATCATGCAAGAAGGAAAAGTAAAGTTCTTTAATCAAAATAAGAGTTACGGTTTTATTGCCGGAGACGATGGTAAAGATTATTTTGTTCATTCCAGTGGTATTGCAGAAGGTATATATATCAAGGATGGTGACAAAGTTTCATTTGAAGTCGTAGATGGAGAAAAAGGACTCAAAGCTGAAAAGGTTGAAATTATAGATTAATTTTTTCCACATTTTACAGTTTAAGAAATAAGCCTTATCTGGAATAAACGGATAGGGCTTATATTTTTATAAACTATTCGTCTATTCATCGAACAATTTGAAATAATCGAATCAGTGTCTATATTCCTATAGCATATAAAATACTTAAAGAGAGTTCTGTATGAGAAAACCAAAACTACTTAAAATATTCTTCCTTTCGTACGCTCTTATTTCATTTCTTCATTCCCAAAACATCATCGATTCCTATTTAGATAGCGACATTACAACTACACTCATGGGTATATACGCAGATGGATTAAGAACACCTAGGGATTTGGATTTTCATAAAGATGCTGCCAGGCAAAATGAACTTTGGGTTATCAATGAAAATAATACAGGTGGTCGCAATCATGGAGGCAGTACTGTAACATATTATAATGCTGGACTGGATAATCAGTTAGCGGAATATCGTAAAGATTCATGGTCCGGCCATTTTATGCATACAGCCAGCGCTATCGCTATCAGTGAAAACGGTACATTTGCAAATACGTTAGATGTTCAAGATGCAAATAATAGCGGGGGCTATTTTACGGGGTGTACATTGTGGGATTCCGATACATCTGTCTATGCACGAGTTCATCAAAATGATTCGTGGCTTGGAAGCCATATTGATATGATTCACCAAAGTCCATACAGTGAAGGAATTGCTAGTGCAGGAGGGAATACGTATTGGTTATTTGATGGTTATCATAATTCTATCGTTAAATATGATTTTGGAGTTCCTCATCAACAGGGTGGTGATGACCATTCCGATGGACGTGTATGGCGCCATGATGATTTAGCTGTTAATCGGCAACCGGGTTTGTCAAGCCATTTGGAAATTGATCCGGTTTCTGGTTGGTTATACATTGCAGATACAGGTAATCAACGCATTCTTCGTATGGATCCGAATTCGGGATCCATTGCACAAAATCTTAATCCCTATGGTGAAACATTGCAGGGATATTGGCGCATGTCCGGAACGGATTGGAATGTTGTGGCTGATTCAGACCTGACTTATCCCACAGGACTCGATATTTATGAAGACAGACTGTTGATTAGTGATTATGCTAATGGAGATATTATTATCTATGATATTTCTCAGGATCCTGTGGTTGAATTAGGAAGAATTGAAACTGGTTTTAGTAATGAAATTATGGGTCTGAAAGTGAGTCCTGAAGGGGATATTTGGTTTGTATGTTCCAATGCCAATGAACTCTATCAGATAACAGTTTCGGTCATTATGTTGGGGGATGTGAATGGTGACGGTATTTATACCATAATGGATGTGGTGCTTTGTGCGCAATATGTTATGGGATTATCAGAGATGGATGACGATGAATTATTTCGAAGTGATGCAAACTCTGATGGGGTAATAGACGTTCTTGATGTTTTACTCATAGTGGACTTGGTAATTGATTAATGTTAAACGTTTAAAGGAATACATAAAATGAAAGAACAGGAAATTGGCTATATTTCTAATTATTTTAAGAATATTAAAGTAGCTATCATTGAAATGACAAAAGGATCCTTGGAAACGGGCGATACGGTTCATTTCAAAGGCAACACCACTGATTTTAAAGTCACTGTTGATTCGATGCAGATCGAACATGAACAGGTTGAAAAAGTGAAGAAGAACGATAGCTTAGGTCTTAAAGTAAGCGAAAAAGTGCGCAAGAGTGATAAGGTATTTAAAGTTATTGATTAATGATTGCTTTCGTTGCCATTTTTGATGATCCTTATGCTAAAGATGATATAACAACAGTGGGTCAATTACGTATTCCTGTTGAAAAGCCGGTTATTATTCACTTAACCAGTAAGGACGTTATTCACAGTTTTTCTTTACCCGTAATGAGAGTTAAACAAGATGTAATACCGGGAATGTCTATACCTATATGGTTTGAGCCAACTCGAACAGGCAATTGAAAAATAGCCTGTGCTCAATTATGCGGAAATAGCCACTACAGTATGAAAGGAATCATCAAGGTACAAAATCAGGAGGATTTTGCTGCCTGGATGGCAATACAAAAAGCTGAACTACCTCAAGACGATGAAGAGGTGTGGTGATTGGTGAATGGTTCGGATAATGTTAAACGTGTTAATATTGATTCTGTTATTTTCCCCAATGGCCATTTCTGCAGAACAAGATGATAAACATCTACCTTTAAACTCACCCCCTCCGGAATGGATCGTTTCTGACTGGCTTAATTCTGAACCATTAACCCTAAAGGAACTCCAGGGCCAGGTTGTCCTCGTGCGCTGGTGGACAGGCCCTGCGTGTCCCTACTGCATTAACTCTGCAGCTGCTTTAAACGAGTTCCATGATATGTATAAAAATGACGGCCTGCAGGTATTGGGGTTTTATCACCATAAATCACGATCGCCTTTTGATCAGAACACTGTCAGGGAATACGTAAAAAATCTGAACTTCAAATTTCCTGTGGCTATAGATCATAACTGGAAAACACTCAATGAGTGGTGGCTGCAGGATGACCGCAGGAAGTGGACCTCTGTTTCATTCTTATTGGATAAGGAGGGTGTTGTACGCTATATACATCCCGGCGGGCAATACGTAAAAGGGGATGGAGTTTATGAAAAAGTCCAACAGGAAATAGAAAAACTGTTAAAGGAGAAATAAAGATGAATTATGGATTGCAGCGATCATTCTTCATAATCATTTTCGCATATTTTTTACTACCATCCGTGGTTGAGGCGAAGCTCAATACCAGAAATGTAATTCTAATCACCCTGGATGGACTCCGCTGGCAGGAAGTGTTTGCAGGTGCGGACAGCGCGTTAATTTTTAATAAATCCTTCACCAAAGACAGCGACAAGATAGTAAACCGATTTTGGGATGATGATGAAAACCGCCGCCGTCAAAAATTGATGCCCTTTTTCTGGAGCACTATTGCTGACCATGGCCAGCTGGTGGGCAACGTACAAAAGGGAAGTTCGGTGGAATTGAAAAACCCATATTGGTTTTCTTATCCTGGGTATAGTGAAATATTGGTGGGTTATGTGGATTCCACCCGCAACAGCAATGCCAGGGAAAATAATCCCAATATCACCGTGCTGGAGTATATCCATAACCAGCCGGGCTTTAAGGGAAAAGTAGCGGCGTTTTGCTCTTGGGATGTGTTTGACTATATTATTAATGAGGAGCGGGCTGGTTTTATTGTTAATTCCGGGATGGAAAAGTTTGAAGAGGCCTATGGCAGTCAAAAGGCTAAACTACTCAATAAACTCGTGTTTCAGGTTCCCGTGCCCTGGGGTTCAGTTCGCTATGATGCCTTTACATATCAGTATGCCTTTGATTATCTTCAACGACATAAACCCCGGCTTCTTTATATAGCATTTGATGAAACAGATGAATACGCCCACGAGGGAAAATATGGTCAATATTTGAATGCAGCAAACGCACTAGATGGATTTATACAAAATATATGGGAATGGACCCAACGTGACTACCGTTATAAAAATAAAACAACATTGATCATTACCACCGATCATGGACGGGGTCAAGACCCGATTGATTACTGGCGCCACCACGGCAGTGATGTTGCCGGCGCAGAAAAGGTGTGGCTCGCTGTGCTGGGGCCGGACACACCTGCTTTGGGTGAAACAGAAAATTTGGAAACTCTATACAGTTCACAAATAGCAAAAACCATCAGCACACTGCTTGGTGTAGAATATACTAATAAAAACGCTTTGGGTAATGTTATTGAAGGAATGATTCATGATTAAATTATATGCAATGTATATTTGCAACTACTGAACTTGAAAATGAAACTGTTTATACTATCCTTGATTATCTTATTGTCGATTAATTTGGGGCAAGATGTAATACCAACAAAAAAACAACACATCGTCACAGCCAATTTCAATATCGAAGGTATGTTGATCAAAGGCGGTTTTCTATGACTGGGCTGACCAACCAATATTGGTAAAGCCCTGGATGGGCTGAAAGGAATAGAACAACATGATTTTATTACAGAAACTAGATTATTTTCTGTCAGTTACGATTCAACTAAAATAACAAAAGCAGATATGATGAAAATGACTGAAAAAGCTGGAAATTTTACAATTATCAATTGGAAATATTTACCTTCTGAAGACAAGAATAAAATTGAAACAAAGGAGTAAGTTATGAAATCATACACGTGTTTATTATTACTAATAAGTTCTATAAGCGCTCAATCATTTGGCGGTGATATATTGAATGAAGCGCCTTTAACGCCTATACCTCAAGATATGACTTTTGAAGAATACAGAGATATGAATCGCCGGTTAACTATAGGAATAGCACTGACTGCATTACCCATACCGGGGTTAATTCATGATTATGCCGGAGAAAAGAAAACGGCCAAGCGAATCAGACACGTAGCATTGGGCAGTGTTGGACTTATTATTGCCGGGATAGCTATGTCTGACAAAGATAAAGGTACATGGGAAAAAACCAGTTATAAGGTATATGTTGTAGGAGAAGGTGACGACGAAATGCGTTATGCAATGATTCCAACGTATATGGCGGGTGATAATGTTCATTATGATTTAAAACCTCTTCATAAAGAAGGCGGCGCAGGCGGCGCAGGTGGATTAGTTACAGTTCTCGGCTTTGGACTGTTAATTGTTGATGTTATATATGATGTATTTCATGGCGCAAAAATTATTGAAGAAAAACGGGATGCTGTGCGCTATAAATATGGTAAACAGCTAAACTTCAGTTATAAACCTGAAATGAATTTGCGAAATAATTATGCAGGTTTTAAAATGACTTACAGCTTCTAATTAACCGGTTGTATGGATAGTATTTGAGGTATAATTTTTATTTTTCGTTAAATAAGAGTATAAAAATCAGTTTAAAATTATCTTATCATTAATATAAACGATTTGCAATTTTTGCAGCATTAGAGGAGATTTCAAATCTTTTCGCTTAACAGTCTTCTTGATAAAATCTGACACGATTAAATCAAGTAAATAGTAGTTTGGGTTTTGCAAATGTTCTTCAAAAATAAAGATATCCATGCGACGAAGTTTCCTTAAATCATCCCAAGCGGCACCATAATATTTTTCAAAAGGTTCTAAACATTCTTTTGCATATGTATTAAACCTATCATATTCATCTATAAGCCAATGCTCCTCTTCATTGGGATCATACATGTTATCTTTGATCAATTTTTTAATCAATGCTTGAACTTTGGGTTTACTACCTTTGTATTTATTTTGTTTCGCCATGATTTACTTTCCGTTCTTTGAGTAATATTTTAAGGACTATACTAACAATAAAAATCATAAAGTCAAATACCCGATTCACTTCATTGCCATTTTTTCTTTTAAGGGCTACATTCAACATCATTAATGAAAGAATATCATGTCTAAAAATCATAAAATTGATACAAAGCTCATTCATGCAGGAGAACCCAAGGTTCGGTATGGTAATGCAGTCAGTATGCCCATTTTTCAATCATCAACTTTTGAAGTCAGCGGTAAAGCAGATTACCATGACTTAAAATATATCCGCCTGAACAACACTCCCAATCATATTGTACTTCATGGAAAATTAGCTGCTCTGGAAAATGGTGAAGATGCGTTGGTAACATCCAGCGGTATGTCCGCTATTTCGACCGCATTACTTACATTCCTGAAATCAGGGGATCATTTTTTGGCACATGAATCCTTATATGGTGGTACCCATGATTTAATAAATAAGGATTTTCCAGATCTCGGCATCTCATGTGATTTTATTGATGGACGTAACCCCGAAGGTTGGGAAGAAAAACTACGACCGGAAACAAAACTCATTTATGTGGAAACAATTACCAATCCACTTTTGGATGTACTGGATTTAAATGCAGTCGTGATTTTTGCAAAACAGCATAATCTCCTTTCTCTAATTGATAATACATTTGCCTCTCCAGTGAACTATCGTCCCATTGAACATGGATTTGATCTCTCACTTCATAGCGCTACAAAATATTTGAATGGACATACAGATATTGTTGCCGGAGCTGTAATTGGCACACAGGAATTGGTTACAAATGTTAGACATAAATTGAATCATCTTGGAGGATCGTTAGATCCCAACTCCTGTTTCCTTATGCATCGAGGAATGAAGACATTAAGCATACGCATGGAGCGTCAGAATAGTAATTCACTGGCTGTAGCCAAGTTTTTGGAAGATCATGAAAAAGTAAAAAATGTACACCACCCCGGCCTTGAAAGCAGTGCCAGTTTCAATCGCGCTCAAAAACTTCTTGATGGATTTGGCGGCATGGTCAGTTTTGAGATTAACGGCACAGTTGAAGATGCAGATAAATTTATGTCATATTTAACATTATTTATCAATGCACCCAGCCTGGGTGGAGTCGAATCCCTCGTAACGCGTCCTGCGCAATCTTCTCATTCCGGAATGTCCCAAGAAGAAAGAAGCGCTGCTGGCATAAAGGATGAACTTATTCGAATGTCTATCGGCATTGAAGCAATCGAGGATTTAATTGCTGACATTGAGTATGCTTTGGAAAAAATATAATGTCTGATGCAGTCCAATTGGATCAGCCAGGTGCTGGGTTACCAGCATACGAAACTTTTTTTCTACGCTACGTATCCTTCCCTCGTTATGTGCGAACAATGACCTGGCATTCGGCAGTGGAATTATTTCATGAAGAAGGACAAAAAATTAACGCATTGGTTCATCCGCTTTCTGATTTGCAATTATTATCACCCATAATGATTGATCGCTTAAGGGGGATGGAAGACAGTTCCCGCAACTGGTCCCCCGCTATGACGATGGAGCATTTGATTATAACTGGAAAGGATTTCAAAGATGTGATCATTCGCTTGAATGAAGGCAAAATCCCCGAAAGGAATGTGAATATCGCCAATTATAAACCATCGCCTGAAATCGGCCGGGAAGTCATTGGGCGGTTCAAGGGGTTTCAGGATGAATTTATTACCATCATGAGCGATGAACGATATCATCGCAGTTCTGATATAAAATTAGGCCATCCTTGGTTGGGGCCATTGAATTCATTTCAGTGGCTGAGTTTGGCAGCGGGGCATCAATATTTGCACCGCACGCAGATTAAGAAGATATTGAGTAATTATAATTAAAAAGCCCCCTATTTCTAGGGGGCTTTTTTGGCGTTCGTTTTTTCAGCTACGGAGTGAGCACATGTGAAAGTGTACTTCCAAGTGAATCCTGAACATTTGTTAAATTGCTCTCCGGTTGGACAGTAAGAGCTACAGCGGCAGCTTCTTCCGCAGTATTTGTTGAATACTGGTTTCCATTCCAGGTAAAGGTCTGGCCTGGGCCGAGCACGTCTCTGGCGATGGAATATGCCTTGGCAAAGGAAATCACTTCTGGTTGTTCCGGAGTGGCAATTTCTTCTTCAAGTACTTCATTTTCTGCAGTTAAAACTACTTCAGCCATTTCCAATTCAACAGCAAGTACTTCTTCATTTAGTGCGGGTGTTTCAACTATGACAAATGATTCCGTCGTTGTTTTATGTTGAATGTAAATCGCAGTGAAAACCACCACTGCGAATGTTAGAGAAATAACAAATGCTCCCTTTGAGCTGTTATCGTTTTTTTTCATGGGGTGTTCCTTTCATTGAGTTTACGCTTGTGATTAGGGACTTGTACGACATGATCCATAATTCAGTTCCAGAAAAAGTGTCATCACAATAACAATATTTTTTCTAAAAACACTAAATTTGTCTTAGCGAGGAGTGAAATGACGAAGCTATCTCCTTGGAGACAATAATATCCGGGGTGTAATGATGTCTTGACGCTTTTATTAGTAAGGAGATTACCACACCGCCGGTTGGCGGAATGACAACGGAAAAAAAAGGCGGCTGCGCTTTAATCACAAGCTCCCAATAAAAGGAAAGCAGCCGCCATGGGGGTATGAGAATCTACGAAACTTTAACCAATTTTAACCGGTTGGTTATAAAATGAATTATTGCATACCAAAGCAATGCAAGAAGGATATTTACACAAACATAAATTGGCCAATCACCAAAAAGACGTTCAATATCGAGTGTAGGATATCTTAAATCCAATAAATTCTGATTGAAGACCAAATTATAAATAGATATAAATCCAGCGTACAATAGCATAACCTTTAAAGCAGTCCAAGCAGCATCTTTGTTGAGTAATCGACCTTGTTTAACGAATAAAATCGTCAGTGCAAGAGGCGCTGTATGTTTTAAAATAAATCCCGCCCAGGACAATGGAAATGTTGCCAAAGGAGGACTGATGGGGTTGGGCCAGATCAAAAGTGTAAGCAGATCGCCTGTCCAGGCGAAATAAAAAAAGATTTCAAATAGTTTTTGGTCAAACCTAAATGAAAGGAATAAGCCAATAACGGCGGTAATGTTGCATAACCATAAAATCAAATGTGGATTGTACTGAATATTATACCAACCTGTTGTAAGCAATGCATACATGATGCATAGTTGAATTGGCAACAGAATCCGTTTATTATTTTGCCACACTCCAATAAAAAGTATGGCAGAAACGATAAGTGTTATAATCTGATAGAGTAGCATCATCGTTTATACGATTATATTTTTTTTGCTAATTTAATTAATCATTCAAATTTTTAAGATTTCTTCAGTATTTCTTTACCTCCACACTTGCCAACCGGCAGGCAGGGATTTAGGGGTGGTGTAAATAAAAAGGAATATCAAACGTAAATTTTTTCAAGAATTCGGGTTTTCCATAATTTTGATTTGAAAATATTCTACCTCATAATTGGACTAATCAGAGAATATCCTTAAAACAGTCTAACGCTTCCGGGTTAGCCAACGCATCCTTATTGGTAACCTCTTCTCCATGAAGCACTTTTTTTACTGCCAGTTCTACTTTTTTCCCACTGATAGTGTATGGTATATCTTCTACAGATTTAACTATGGATGGAACATGTCGAGGAGTACAATTTTTCCTGATAGATGATTTAATTTGGTTTACTAAAATATCATTCAGTATTTCATCCTCATTCATTATTAGAAAAAGGGCTACCAGTTCATCTCCTTCAGATTGAACACCCACTACCAAACTATCTGCAATTTCCGGAATTTGCTCAATTACACGATATATTTCCGCAGTTCCAATCCGAACGCCACCGGGATTTAATGTAGCATCGCTGCGACCGTATATGGTTACACCTCCATGATCATTAATTTCGATATAATCTCCATGATACCAAACACCGTCATATTGATCAAAATAAGCATTGTGATATTTTTGTCCATCCGGATCATTCCAAAAATAAATGGGCATGGAAGGGAATGCTTTTTTGCATACAAGTTCCCCTTTTTCATTTCGCCTGGATTTACCTAGGTAATCAAAGGAATCCACATCCATGGCAAGACCGCAACATTGTAACTCACCACGATAGACAGGTAGCGTGGGGCTGCCACCGGCAAAACAGGAAATAATATCAGTTCCCCCAGAGACAGATGCCAGATGTACATTTTTCTTCACATTACGATAAATATAATCAAAATTTTCTTCCATTAATGGAGATCCTGTGGAAAGTATCAACCGCACACTGGATAGATCGTTGGTCGAAATAGGATTATTCCCGGCTGCTTCACTGGCTGCGATGAATTTCGCACTGGTTCCGAACACTGTAATGCCCAATTCATCTGCCATATCCCACATTGCATTAGAATCCGGATAAAACGGAGCTCCATCATATAATGTTAATGTTGCTCCAATGGCCAGGTTGCTCACCAACCAATTCCACATCATCCAGCCGCAGGTAGTAAAATAAAAAACGTTATCCTGTTCGCTGATATCACAGTGCAAGCGCAGTTCCTTAATATGCTGGAGTAGTGTTCCACCAGCTCCATGGACTATGGATTTAGGAAGTCCTGTTGTTCCCGAAGAATACATGATATACAGTGGCTGGTCAAAAGGTAATTGCTTGAACTCAATTTTTTCTGCTTCGTTAGCAGTAAAATCAGAATACAGTATACTATTATTGATTGAACTAATATTAGGATTGATTTCACTGTATGGTATTACCACCACTTTTTCAACGGTGGGTAAATCTTGAAGTATCCCCTGTAGTTTTTCCAATGAATCGTGTGACTTTCCATTATAAAAATATCCATTCGCTGCAAATAGGACTTTGGGTTTTATTTGACTGAAGCGGTCCAGTACACCGTTGATTCCAAAATCCGGAGAGGAAGATGACCAAATTGCGCCGATAGATGTCGTCGCCAACATGGCAATAATACTTTCGGGCATGTTGGGAATAAACCCGGCGATGCAGTCACCTTTTTGCACGCCAACATTTTTCAGAGCTTGGGCTGTTTTTGCAACAGCTAAATATAATTCACAATATGTAAGTTTTCGTGTGGGTTGACCTTCGCCTTTGAAAATAAGTGCTATTTTATCATCACGGTGCCGAAGCAGATTTTCTGCAAAATTAAGGCGAGCGCCATTAAACCATTTAGCCCCCGGCATCTTGGAAACATCGTCTACAATTTGCGTATAAGATTCAGAATGAATAATATCAAAATAGGACCAGACAGCTTCCCAAAAGTCAGGAATTTGATTTACAGACCAACCATGAAGATCTTGATAATTTTCAAGATTTATTCCATGTCTGCCATTAATGTATTCTTTAAATTCAAACATCTGTGAACGTTCAATTTGCTCAACAGAAGGTTGATACATGATTTTTCCCATTTGAAATCAGCTAATTAGTTGCAAAAATATATAAAGACTTTAACAACATTTTCAGTACTCAATTAACTAAATGAAAATAGCATTTTTATCAGCCGGCGGTTTAGCTCCCTGTCTTTCGGCGTCCATTGGCGCATTGATTAGGGAATACCATGTCAAGTTACCAGACGCCGATCTTATTGGATATTTGAATGGCTATCGCGGATTGTTGCTTGGCAATTCAATCTCTTTTCCTGACAATGCCCATGAACATAGCAATACACTTATGAAATATGGCGGTAGCCCAATTGGCAATAGTCGAGTAAAATTGACCAATGTGGAAAACTGTGTAAAAAACGGCTATATAGAAGAAGGTGAAAACCCTATTGAGGTTGCGGCTGAACAACTTAAGAAAGATGGTGTGAATATACTCCATACCATCGGTGGCGATGATACCAATACTATGGCGGCTGAATTAGTACACTATTTATCTGAAAATGATTATGGTCTGACCGTAGTTGGCTTACCCAAGACAGTTGATAATGATGTTTTTCCCATTGCCCGTTCTTTAGGTGCTGATACGGCAGCGGAACAGGGCTCCATCTTTTTTGAAAATATTGCCAATGAAAACACTACAAGTACTCGACAACTTATAATACATGAAGTCATGGGGCGGCATTGTGGTTGGCTAACAGCGGCAACTGCTAAAAAATATCGTGAACGTCTTGATGGAAAATTATTTGTTGATTCCATGCTGATTTCCCGTAAACGTTGGGATGTGGACGCAGTGTATATACCGGAAGAAGATTTGAATTTTGAAGCAGAATGCGAGCGTTTAAACAAACGTATGGCTGACAAAGATGGCATAAATATTTTCTTAAGCGAAGGAGCAGGTATTGATACCATAGTCAACGAAATGGAGACCGAAGGAGAAGAAGTTCCGAGAGATGACTTTGGGCATGTACGCTTGGACGAAATAAACCCAGGTCAATGGTTTGCAGAAAAGTTTAAAGAAAAATTAAAGGCTGATAAAGTATTAGTCCAGAAAAGCGGTTATTTTGCCCGATCAGCTGCACCCAATAAATTTGACTTGGAATTAATCACAAAGTCTGCTGCTTTGGCATCTGACAAGGCGTTGGATGGAAAAAGCGGAGTTGCAGGTTTGGATGAAGATAATAATAATGAAATGAGCCTTATTGATTTTAACCGTATAAAAGGCGGTAAACCTTTTGATACAGAAAAAGAATGGTATCAACAATTGAAATTAGAAATTAAACAATAATTAGAGGATAAAATGGAATTGAAATCATTACAAGATGTTGCTGAAGCAATGGTAACTCCCGGAAGAGGCATTTTAGCAGCAGATGAAAGTACACCTACATGTGCCAAACGTTTCGAAAGTATTGGCGTAGAAAGCACGGAAGAAAATAGAAATGCATACAGGGATATGCTGTTAACTGCACCGGGAATGGAAGAATATATCAGCGGTGTAATCATGTTTGATGAAACACTGCGACAATCAACCTTGGATGGTAATGTACCGTTTCCTGAACATTTATCTTCGAAGGGAGTGGTTCCTGGAATTAAAGTAGATATGGGAGCAAAAGTATTAGCTAATTCACCTGACGAAAAAATCACAGATGGATTAGATGGCTTACGGGAACGGTTGATAGAATATTATGACATGGGCGCTCGGTTTGCAAAATGGCGCGCTGTGATCACCATTGGTGAACATATCCCAACTCATTACTGTATTGCCACAAATGCCCACGCTTTAGCCCGTTATGCAGCATTATGCCAGGAGCAGGGCATAGTACCAATCGTTGAACCGGAGATTTTAATGGATGGTACGCATACGATTGAAGAGAGCTATGATTTGACGATTGAAACACTGCACACCGTATTTTATGAACTGGCATCACAAGGAGTGCAATTGGATGGTATGGTTCTTAAACCCAATATGGTTTTGTCAGGATATAAGTGTGAAACACAAGCATCTGTGGAGCAAGTGGCGTCAATGACAGTTGATTGTTTTATGAATACTGTACCGGCAGCGGTACCGGGAATTGCATTTTTATCCGGTGGTCAAAGTGATGAACTTGCCACAGCACACTTGAATGCCATGAACCAAATTGATGGAAAACCATGGAATCTTACTTTTTCCTATGGTCGTGCGTTACAAGCTCCAGCCTTAAGTGCCTGGGGTGGAAGCGTTGAAAATGTTCCTGTGGCTCAAGAAGCGTTTATGAAACGGGCTAAATTCAATAGTTTGGCTTCAAAAGGTGAGTTTTCTGCAGATATGGAATAGAAAATAATCGAAATAAAAAAGGCCCGATTTCGGGCCTTTTTTATTTAGTGAAAAAAATTAGAAAGAAAACTTCATTCCAACAACATTGGTGGGCTCCCACGCCTCATTTTTCAAATCTTTCTGCTGCAGGAAATAGATTACAGTTTTCACAAACGAGATACATTTAATTTCCATTCCAACGTAGAACCTGTTTCGATTCAATTCACTTTCCTCCATATCATAAAATATTTCATCCGCTATGTAAGGAACAAGTTTTAATGGGGTAAATTCTTTACCAAATTTTATGGATACTAGATTGCGGTTTCTAATTGCAGGATCTTTATCCTGCTTCATACGGTACTCAAAACGGCTCCTGGCAGAAACACCTAACGAACCGAATTGCATTTTTGTAGAAACAGCTCCATGGGGGCGATGCTCTTGTTTCCAGAAACCCTTCCATTCGAACACTTCCCTGAAATTAACACTTAAATTGAAATTAGCTAATATTGGAAAGGATATTCCAATATCACCATGATAGTATTTTAACTGCTCACCCATGTCATATGAACGGTAATCACCTTCCATGGAAAGGGTATAGGTATCATTCAATGGTTTAGAAATTTTAGCTGCCTGCCAAAGATCAAGCTGATCAGCAATTAATAAAAATGGAATAAATACGCAGAATATAATTTTTTTCATAAAAGAGCTGTTTTTTATTTTTCCCAATTTTTGTAAGGATTAGTTGCCAAATTTGAATTAAAATATTTAGGTTCATGGGACACCTCATCTCCTAACCAATCAGGTAATTTGATAAGTTGGTCTTCCTCTTCTAACTCAACTTCTGCAACTATTAAACCACTATTCTCACCCAGAAATTCGTCAATTTCCCATTTATTATCAAATGCACAAATAATAAATCGAATTTTTTCAATCAATGGTTTAATACAGAGATTTTCTAATAAAATTTTGGCATCATCCACAGGAATCTCATATTCGTACTCAATACGTGTCAATTGAGTTTTAAGTGCTTTTATAGTTAACCATGCTTTATCATCCATAATGCGCACACGTACGACTTGATGCTTATCTGCACTGATGTATCCTTGAATGCAATGCATGCCTGACACTGGTTGTGGCCAGTTATCTTTAACTAGAAATTTCCGTTCGATTTCCAGTTTCATTTTTTCCAAATTCCTATAAGTGCTGCCGAAAGAATTATACCTGGATAAAACGGTTCTATTGCCATGGGATAATGTCCTGAAAAGTGTCCATAGATAAACCAAAAAATAGCTGTAATGACCGGGAATATCATTGTAAGAATTATTTTATCAGCTTTTAGTTTGGTTTGGGTAAAAGTCATTAAAAAGGGTAATAGTATTCCCGGAACAATGATGGATCCGATCACATACCACAACCGCACAATTGAAGGAATGCTGATGGCAAGAAGTACTGCAATAAATGCCATGACCACCAACCCTTTGCGGATATATTCAGTTTCATTTTCTTGTTCTTCTTTTTGCTGAATTCTCAATAGAATATCCCGGCCGAATGTGATTGCGGAGATAAGCCCATTGGAGTCAATGGTGGACATGATTGTCGAAAATAAACCCACAAGGAAAATACCATAAACAAAGGGAGGAAGAATACGTGACGCCAGTTCCGGATAGGCCATGGCAGCTTCCTGATTTGGGAATAACGCAATAGCATAGAGCCCTGTCGTAACAGTAAGAATATCGAAAATAAACCAAAAGCCAATAGCAATCAATATTCCTTTTTTTGCAATAGCGGGAGAACGGGCAGCTGCCGTGCGCTGGTAAAATCCGGGATCTATAAATGTCCACATGGCAATAAAAAACCAGACGAGGATATATTGGATTGAATTTCCGCCGGTGGGATCGAAATATCGATCCGGTAAAGTGGAAATGAGTGAAATGGGAGCATCACTTAAATTCCAAGCAAAGACAAACAATAAAATAAATCCGGTAAACATGAATATAAATTGCAATATGTCTGTTCGCACGACAGATCGGAAACCTCCATACCAAATATAAACCAAACTGAATCCGGTGGAAATTAGGATCGACGACTGCAAAGACCAGCCAACAGTGTATTTTAAAAGTATTCCAAGGCTCAATATGTAAGGAGCAGGTGATGCGAGTATCAGAATCAGCAAAGCACTGACAATTCCGGCATTATGCCCAAAATGATGTTTAAAGTGATCCGGGATAGAACGGTGGGGAAGGTTTCTGATTCGTGGAGCAAGAAAAAATGCGAAGAGTAAACCAAAGATATAATAGGGTAAAGCAAAAATAAACCAAGTTTGGATGCCGTAATTGTATGTGTTTTCGCCTACACCCAAAATTCCGCCATACCATGTTGCAACAAGTGTAGCGACAAAACCGGGCAGACTTAATTTCCGTCCGGCCAAGATAAAATCATTGTTATCTTCTTTTTTGGTTGATTTATAAAAACCAAGCCAAAGCAGAAGTACAATGTATCCGCCAATAGCCAGCCAGTCTAAATAGTGCACAATATTCTTATTCAGGGTGATTGATAAAGAGCCAGACAGGGTGGGATGTATTTATGGAAAATTCATCACCTTCAGCTTCATTACTGATACCGTTGCAGGCCGGTGGAAATAGCTCATTATTCAATGCATATTTTAGTCCTTTTGTTGTAATAGACGATACTTCTTCAACGGCAGTGATGGAAATTTGCTGTCCTTTTTTTGATTGAAAAGTTTGCTGTCCTTTAACACAATATATTCGTGCAAAATCCGTTATAAAATGAACTGTCATTTTTTCTGAAAATTCTGCCAGCACATGCAGATTCCCCAAACTATGATCTTCACGTTCTCCCATGGCACCGAGAACGGCAATTTCATTTAAATCATTTACCAAACACCACTCCATTGTTTTCTGCAAATCTGTCCTTTGTTGATCAGGAACATCAACCCAAAGCCCTTGGAAATCATTCTTATTTAGGCTTGTGGAATCAAGGTCACCTATGATAACATGTGGGGTACGTTCAAATTGCAATAAAGTATCGGCACTGCCGTCCGTGCAAATGACTGTTCCTGCTTCATCAAGGATTTGGAGTGGAATGACGTTGGATGGAAAACGGCCATTGGCCAGAACGACGATTGGAGTTTGAAAAAATGCTGTCATATAAGACTAAAATTACATTTAACTAATAGTATTATATTGAGTTTAATAAATTTGCATCTTAATTATCGATATAAATCTATGAAACGCTTATTTTTCATCATTTCCTTACTGTCCATAACCAATGCTGACCTGATTCAGCCTACGAATTACAATGCATTATACCATACATACGTCCAGTTTGAATGGGAACAAATTCCATCAACAAATCGCTATCAGCTGATGGTTTCCAATAATGATAGTTTTACAGACGTTATTATTAATGTAACAGACTTAACCTTGGTTTATATCGATAGAGAGAATATTGAATGGAACTCGCAATATTATTGGAAAATCCGTAAACATAATCTGGACGGTGAACTGGGCTCCTGGTCAGATGTATTTACATTTACAACCGCACAACAGAAGTCAAATGTGACGACAACTTTTTCCAACGAATCTGAAATAGCAGATGGCGTGACAATTTTCGGTTCGTTTTTCAATTACTATAGCGCAGTTGTTGATAATAATGGAAATGAAATCTGGAATTCGGGAATTGAAGATCTGGTCTTTTATAATACTAATGATGAAGGTGATCTATTTGGTTGTTATTTAGATAATTCTTCCGACAACAACCTACCGGGAGTGGAGTTTGATATTGGTAATGATTTCATTTGGGAGGAGCCCAATGATGAATTTCTTCATCACGATATGATCCAACTGCCCAATGGGAATTATATGGGTATTGTTTCTGTCATAGAGATCGGGCCCATCCCCATCGGCAGCTGGACATCATTATTTCAGGGACTTGGTTATATAGCCGATGGTGTCACACTGGAATTTCTCTGGGTGGGTGATAAGATCGTGGAATGGGACAAGGATACAAAGGAAGTGGTTTGGAGCTGGAATACATTCGATTATTTTGATATGCAGGATTATGATGATATTGGCGGGACTTGGGACCAGGCTTATATAAATCGGCAATACGATTGGACACACATAAATGCCATCGCGTTTAATGAAGAGACGAATTCAGTTAATATTTCTGTCCGCCATCTTTCGCGGATCACAAGTATTGATTATTCCAGTGGAAATATTATCTGGAATATGGGCCATGAATTTCCATCCGGTGAAGTGGATTTTGGACATGATCTGGGTTTCAGTTTTCAGCATAGTCTGCAAGTATTGAATAATGGCAATATTGTTATTTTTGATAACGGCAATTTGAGTGAGATTTTTTTAGGGACAGATGAACCCACCTCCAGAGCTATTGAAATTGAAATTAATGATGTGCTTGAAGATGCAACCACTGTTTGGGAATATGTGCTGCCATCGGATTTGTTTGGTTTTGCTTCCGGCAATGCTCAAAAACTGGATAATGGCAATTATTTAATTACCACTGTTGGCGGTGGCGGTACATCTCTGGAAGTGAATGCTAATGGTGAAATAGTCTGGGAAGCGGATCTGAATTTATCACTACCCAGTGGAGCAGTCTATCGAGCCATGCGAATTCCGGGAATTTATCCTGTCGCTTTTAGCGTCATCAGTCAAGATCTCCATACACATGAATTTGAACCCAGTATTTATATTGGTGATTCCACAGTTGTTTTTGAGATTCACAATGAAGGATATAATGCAGTTACATATGAATATTCACTGGTTGATGAAGAGAGCTGGTTTGATGCAGCACCTCAAGAATGCACGATCGATCCTGGAGAATATTTCATGGTTACCTATTCCTCTACAGAAATAACAGAATTAACTAATGCCAATCCGATGATTTTCACCGTAACTCCGATTAAATACGATCATTTAACAAAAACAGTCAATGTGAATGCCTACACGTTTCCCGTTGCAATTAATGATGAGTTTTTGCCAAATACATTTGAGCTATATGAGCCGTTCCCAAATCCGTTTAATCCCACAACCGCCATACGGTTTAGTGTAGCTGCGACGCATGCGTCGCAGCTGCAAGTTTTTGATATAACCGGTCGTTTGGTGGAAACTTTGGTGGATGGTGAATTACAATCGGGCGAACATGAGGTTGTTTGGAATGCGATTAATCAACCCAGCGGTGTATATTTTATTCGCTTTATGTCTGGAATGAAAACACAAACAAGAAAAGTACTGCTCCTTAAATAAATGAAATTTTCAGCCATACTCCTGATCCTTATCCAATTTCCATTACATGCGCAATGCGATCCTGAATACACCTATTTTGATACCATACCGGATAATGTAAATATAATTAGTGGCGATAGTTGTTTTTATACAAGCGATATCGATGTTCTCAATGCACTGATAAACGATAATGATCTTGACTATAATTCTCCACTGGAATTGGGTACACAAACATGGTTTAGCGGAAGGTTGAAAATTCTCGTGGCTGGTAATTATGGAAATTCCAGTGGTGTGAATGATACAATCTTCACATTACCGGACAGTATAGGTAATTGGGATCAATTGAGTTCTCTCTATCTAGAATGGAATAGAATAGAATCGCTGCCGGAGAGTTTTAACCAATTGACAAATCTTCAGTCATTTTATATTTCCAATAATCAATTACAGTATTTACCAAATGATTTTGGAAATTTAACAATTCTCTATTTATTGGACATCGGCTACAATGAACTGGATTCCCTGCCGGAATCATTTTGTGATTTATCCGGCCTAACCTATTTCTGGGCATTCAATAATACACTATCAAGTGTTCCCGCATGTATTTGTTCACTTGATATTAATTGGAATGACATGGATGCGGCCTGGTATCCCTATTTTACCATTGGTGGCAATCAGCTTTGTGATAATGTTCCTGAATGTGTAGCAAACAGTGAGCATTTCCATACCAGTCTGGATCAGTTCTATTATTCGTTTATGGTTACAGACTCCCAGGATTGTGATGCAGCAGCTGTTAGCGGAGTTCTTATTATTCCGGAAAAAATCCACTTATTTAATCCATATCCCAATCCCTTTAATCCAACGACCACAATAGAGTTCTCAATTCCTAAAACAGAGTTTGTTTCAGTCAAGGTGTATAATATTGTTGGACATGAAGTCACTACACTCATAAATAATGAACTTTCTGCAGGAAATTACAGCATAAAATGGGATGGTAGCCGTCAGCCAAGCGGTCTTTATTTTGTTCAAATCGAAAGCGGAAGTTTTGTCCAGACCAGAAAGATGGTGCTGTTGAAATGAACAGTATTTGGCGGTATAACCACCACTTCACCGGACGGCTTACACCGCCCGACGAGTTTATTCATTTTAATGCCGTAACCAAACCATTGTAGATCACCTGTATCCTAATTTAATTATCTTAAAAACATCCTGATCATTATATTTTAATATGATTTTACGCCCAAATATTTTCCGAATATTGTTTGTCATTACACCGCTGCTCCTTTTGGCTGAAGTTCAAAAGAAGCAGGTTACTTCTGTCATCGGATTACAGGCCGTATTGAGCGGCAAGGTTGATTCACTGGAAATTTATCTGCAGCCC
>Ga0208748_1000268_pt1 | contig 27192 bp, 25 predicted proteins | sample Knorr_S7_td_Bott_FD_185599 | JGI IMG/M metagenome (GOLD analysis project Ga0208748, IMG submission 185599) | Marine microbial communities from Southern Atlantic Ocean transect - Knorr_S7_td_Bottom_ad_4513_LV_A (SPAdes) (version 2) | ecosystem: Environmental > Aquatic > Marine > Oceanic | place... | reverse complement strand
CACAGCGTGCGCTAGTTGATGTTCGATCCAGTCTAGGGGGAAGTTAAGCACTTCGTCTAAAATCGTTCTCGCCATTGCTCTGAACCCATGAGGGCTGATCTGTTCGTTGGTATAACCCAGAGTTCGTAATGCTGTTCTTACGCCGTTATCCGATAGAGGTCGGCTTGCACCTCTGGCACTGGGGAATACGTATTCACCTCGGCCTGTTATTAGATGTAGTTCTTCTAATATCTCCATTGCTTGAGTAGACAGAGGAATAATGTGGGGTTCCTGCATCTTCATTTTTTCTGCGGGCAACTCTATGCGGGTTTCTTTGAACTTTACTTCTTTCCATTCGAGATGACGCAACTCACCTGGTCTACAAAAGAGGAGGGGAGAGAGTTTAAGAGCAGCCATAACAGCAGGGGAGCCTTGATAGTTATGGATAGCTACCATCAATGGAGCAACTTCATTAGGCTCTGTGAGTGATTTGAAATGGGTTTTTGTTGGTTGAGCCAGAGCGCCTTTTAGATCGACACTGGGATCACGCTCAGCGCGCCCAGTTGCTACTGCATACCTGAAGATTTGTCCTGCAAGTTGCTTGGCTCTATGTGCTGTTTCTATCGCACCTCGGCTTTCGATTCGGCGTAGGGCTTTAAGCAACTCTGGTGCTTTGATATCAGCGATAGGGCGTTTACCGATATAAGGGAACAGGTCGTTCTTGAGTAAGCTATTTTGTCGCTGCTCAGTACTTTGAGACTTAGTTCCTCTTTTCTGTAACCACTCCAACGCAATAACCTCAAAGCTATTTGCGAGTGCGCCTTGATGGCCAGCCCTTTCAGCTTGCTTGCGCGCATTCGGGTCAATACCGTTCGCAAGGTTCTTCCTCGCTACTTGGTGTAATTTGCGCACGTCTGCGAGGCTTGTGTCTGGGTACACACCTAAGGCTAGTAGTTTCTCTTTATTGGCAAACCGGTATTTGTATCGCCAGTACGTACCATTGGGTTTTACGTGCAGATAGAGGCCACCACCATCAGCTAGCTTGTATGGCTTAGTTTTAGGCTTGGCTTGTTTGACTGCCGTGGCTGTTAGCTTCTGCATAGTAGTTAATTGGGGGTACCTAATCTTAAATTTTTAAAAGTACCCCCAAAAGTACCCCCAAATTTCCTAGATTCTAGTAGAGTTGAGTGGAGTTCAATGGAGTTAGTATACACAAAAAAGCCCAGAAATACTGGGCTTTAAGGACATCTATGGAGTTCTCCAGAGTTTACTGGAGTAGTATTTGGTGGAGGCGGGGGGATTTGAACCCCCGTCCGTCAGTTCGCGGCCTTCGGCTCTACATGCATAGCGTCGTCTACTGAGTTAACCCGTATCCGCCCGACGGGCAGGGTGATTTGGGCGAGCTTGATAACTTTTAACCGCGTCGCGTCAAGCGCGCTAGGCTAGCGATCCTGTTCTAAATGACAATTGCAAAACACTGGTTTACAGGCATCCCGGTGGCAATCGCTAGCAAGCTATTTTAAGCTGCTAGGGCGTAGCTTTCGTCGTTGGCAACTATAAAGTTGCAGCGATTGATTAACGAGAGTCACTACCCTCTCGACATGCACCTCAGGTTTTGATACCGGCGTCGAATCCGAATCGCCCCCATTGATGTAAGAAGTATAACATATCTGCTCGTTTTTCAACGGCAGTGAGCTATGGGCGCCTTGCCAGCTTAGCGATTCGCGTGCCGAACGATACGCTGTTTATCGACCGCCCACTCGCGATCTTTCACCGTGGCGCGCTTGTCGTGATCCTGTTTGCCCTTCGCCAGGGCTACCTGGCACTTTACCAGATGCCCCTTCCAGTAAAGTTTGGTGGCGAGGCAGGTATGTCCCTTCTTTTGTGTTGCCGCGTGTAACTTCGCCAGCTGTTTGCCGTGCAGGAGAAGTTTCTTGGTTCTCATGGGATCGGCAATGACGTGAGTGCTGGCGGTGTTAAGCGGGGTGATGTGGCAACCCAGGAGAAAGGCTTCACCGTCTTTCAGGAGCACATAACTGTCTACCAACTGGACTTTTTTAAGGCGCAAGCTTTTCACCTCCCAGCCTTGCAGGACCATGCCGGCTTCGAATGTGTCCCCGATAAAGTAGTCGTGCCGAACCTTTTTGTTCTGGGCGATGGTGGTATCGGGAGACTTTGGTTTTTTGGGTTTGGCCATGGGCGGCGATTATAGCCCTATAGTGAAAGCGCCCTGTAGTGAATTTGCGCGCAGTGAAAGTTACCCTGGCCGGGAAATACCGGGGAAAACACCCGCATAGTACCGCGTTGTACTGCCGCAGAGGCGCTGGTAGAATCCCCTGACGCTGCAACACAATAACAAGCTAATCTACTGAATTTTAAAGAGGTTTTCGATGGCGGAAGATAGAGGGCAGTTCAGTTCGAAGTTGGGATTCATACTGGCTGCTGCAGGTTCTGCCGTGGGCTTGGGGAATATGGTCGCCTTTCCCGTCATGGCCTCGAAAAATGGTGGTGCTGCATTTCTTTTAGTTTACCTGGTGTTCATCGTTTTACTTTGTTACCCGGTGATGATGTCCGAGATCGCCATGGGCAGGCGTACGCAACGAAATCCCGTGGGTGCTTTCACCGAGATCGCAGGTGGTAATAGTCTCTGGCGTTGGGCTGGCAAGCTCGCCATCTTGACGCCTTTCATGATCGCGGTATTTTACCTGGTAATCACCGTGTGGCTGGTTGTGTACCTCGGGCAACTGGTCACTGGTCACCTCGACTATCTGGCCACCGATGTCGCCTTCGACGAAGTGGTTTCCTCGCCATCGCTCTTTGTTTATTTGCTGCTGTTGATGGCCTTGATTTTTGTTATTTTGCTCGGTGGGGTCAAGGGTGGCATCGAGAGGCTGGCCCGCGTGTTGATGCCATCTTTAGTGGTCATGTTGCTGGCACTTATGACCTTCGTACTGACACTGGACAATGCACTTGCCGGCGTTCGCTACTATCTGATTCCAGATTTCAGTAAGCTCAATGGATCGGTAATAAACAGCGCACTAAGCCATGCCTTCTTTTCACTATCTCTGGGTATGGGCATATTGATTACCTACGGCTCATATTTCAGCAAGCGGGATAACATTGCCTCTGCTACACGACTCGTCGCGGTAGCCGATACCGGAATTGCCTTCTTCGCTGGCATGCTGATTATCCCCGCGATTTTTGTATTTGACCCCGGTACCAATACCGAAGATTTATCTACCAGTTCTGTCAGTCTCATTTTCAGTTTCCTGCCCAAGATATTCGTGCTGATGCAGGCGACTTTTGGTTATGTGGGAGCCAGCGTGTTTGCCACATTATTTTTTACCCTGGTTTTCTTCGCTGCCCTAACCTCATTGGTATCCATCATAGAAATTCCGATTGCCTATTTGATTGACGAGTGGGGATTCTCGCGGAAAAAGGCGGTGACCTTTCAAGCAGCCGCGCTGCTGCTTTTGGTCACGCCAGCAACGATGTCACTGGGCATGTCGGAATCACTGACCGCCTTTACCAACTACGCCGGTGTTAGCAAATCCGTATTCGATGTGATTTCCGACGTGTTTTACGAAACCATTCTTCCCTTCGGTGGATTTTTGGTTTGTATGTTTTGTGCTTATCGGTGGAAATTCTCGGGTCTTTCTGAAGAACTCGCACAGGGCGATGAAAATTACCGGGGCTCGTTTCTCGAAAAATATATCAACTTTTCTCTCGGTACTGTTATACCGGTGATTTTGTTTTTAGTGTTCCTCAACACGGTCGCCCTGAAATATTTTGCTTACAATTTGTTCGGCGTATAAAAAGCAAACTCAATTGATTAAAAATCATTCAGGTTCCCATGACATCTCTAAACCGTAGTGCATTGGTTAATTTTAGTGCGAAACAAATGTACGATCTGGTAAACGATATTGAAAATTATCCCCACTTCATGCAGGGATGTCAGGCGGCGAGGATCATCAGTCAGAGTGAAGACGAACTGACAGGCGAGCTAACCCTGGGGAAAGACGGATTTAGGCACAGCTTTACTACGCGAAACAAATTGACATCGGGCAGGCAGATTGAGATGCAGCTGGTAGAGGGCATGTTTAGTCAATTCAAAGCTTGCTGGAAATTTGAGATCCTGACCGAGCAGGCATGCAAGGTCAGTTTGCAGATGGAGTTTGAATTTGACAGTGGCGTAATGAATTTTGCGTTAGAAATATTGTTTAACAGTTCTGCTAATAATCTGGTAGATGCGGTTGTGAAAAGAGCGCAGTTTATTTATGGATGATGATTCTGGAAAGGCAGAAGCAATGATTCCGGTGGAGGTGGCTTATGCAACTCCTGGAAAACAATTGATCGTTGCATTGCAGGTGCCGCTGGGAACCACGGCCCATGAAGCCATAGCAATGTCGAACATAGCCGATGAATTTCCGGCCATAAATCTGAGCCAGGATCCGGTGGGGATATTTTCCAAGACCCTGGATGGAAAAACCAGGCCGACAGCCAGAGGCTATGTGCTGCAATCCCATGACCGCGTTGAAATATACCGGCCGCTGACGCTTGACCCGAAGCAGGCCCGTCGGCAACGAGCGCTGGCTGCGCAGGAAAAGGCACAGGAAAAGGCGAAGGAATAGGTGACGAGGAGTTCGGCAGCGCAAGCTGTATCCGCCGCCTTATCGAAGGTGGAAATTCAGGCAATTGGCTAAATGTCCGAGGTAGTGGCAATGAACAGCCTGTCATCGGGTCTTAATCTTTAGAGTAGCCTGGAAATATCGCATAATACTTGTCTCCTTCGCTATTAGCTGGGTGGATTGAATGCCAAGAGATAAATTGGGAAAGAAAATAAAGGATTTGCTGGCCCGCATCGAGCACGGCCTGCACGAGTATTACGTGACACCCTATCGCCGCTCATTTGCGAGGGCGCAAAGGGATGAAGATGACCTCTTCATGCTGTTGATATTTGCCGAGAACCTCGGTATTCCTAATCCGGCGGCATTCTATACCATGGAATTACTGCCCATCGTCTATGAGCGATTTCATGACTGGCATACACGTATGGGCATGGAACGATCACCTCTGGATCACATCAGTTGCTGCTAGAACTCGCCCACGCTAAAAATATACTCTTCTTCGGCGGCAAGGGCGGCGTGGGTAAGACCACTGTGTCTGCAGCCACCGCTCTGGTGATGGCAAATGCCGGCCGCAGCGTCTTGCTGGTCTCCACCGATCCGGCTCATAACCTGGGGCATCTGTTTGGCTGCTCCATCGGCTCCAAACCCATGAAGCTGACTGCAGGGCTGGATGTGATGGAACTGGACCCGGCGGAAACGGTAAAACTGCATATGGAGGAGATCACCAGTTCCCTGCACCGGCTGATGCCGGTTAATATGCGCAGCGAAGTGGACAAACACATGACGCTGTCAAAAGATGCGCCAGGCATGCAGGAAGCGGCAATTCTCGAGCGTATCGCGGAAGTCGTCGAGGAGGGTGTCAAGGAATACGACCTGGTCGTGTTCGACACCGCACCTTCCGGGCATACCGCCAGGCTGATGGTGTTGCCGGAGATGATGTCGGCCTGGACCGAAGGTCTTATCAAGCGCCGGGAAAAGGCAGACAAATTCGCCGAAATCGTCAGGGGCATGGGCAGTGATTCCAGCATGGAAGACAAGATATTCGGCGCCGACGCCAAAGATGCCGATAAGTCGCGAGAGTTGGGAATACGACAGATACTGAACCGGCGCCGGCTGCGATTTACTACCTTGAGAGATCGGCTTTCCGATCCTGAACAAACGTCTTTCATTATTGTACTGGCAGCCGAGAGACTGCCGGTGCTGGAAACAATTGAGCTCTATGAACAGCTGCAAAAAGCTAACGTGAGTATTGGCGGCCTAGTGGTCAACAAACGCTCGCCCGCCGGCATGGGGGAGTTTCTGGAAGAACGCAGGCTTCAGGAAGAGCTGCATCTGGCCACGCTGACGAAGGCGCTTCCCGACCTCACCAGGCAAGATCTTTATCTCACAACCCAGGACATCGTTGGTATCCAGGCACTGGAAAAATTGGCTGCAACGTTCTAGCGGTCCGTTGGTCAGAAATAATTGCCGTGATAATCCGACCCATCGATTTATCGGTCATAACTTAAAATTAATTTTGGAAGCTAAATGAAATCCGCAGTTGCAACGGGGCTGATGGCGGCATATCTTGGCACCATATCAATTTCATCGCTTGCCGCAGAGGCAGAACTGGAACATGCAGAGGCGGCTGTGGAAGAAATAGTTGTTACTTCCACGCTGCATAGATCCAGAGCAGACACCGCGCTGCCGGTAAACATATTGGCCGGAGAAGAATTGCGGGAGAAAGTGGCAGCGACCCTGGGAGAAACTCTGCAAGATCAAGTCGGTGTCAGCATCGCCTCTTTCGGGCCTGGCGTCGGCGCGGTAGTGATCAGGGGCCAGGGCGGGAATCGGGTACAGGTCTTACAGGGTGGGGTGGGCAATATCGATGCTTCATCTATCAGTGCAGACCACGCCAATAGTCTCGAGCCCGCGCTCGCCGAGCGCATCGAAGTACTACGCGGCCCGGCTACACTTTTGTATGGTAACGGAGCCATAGGTGGCGTGGTGAATGTCATCGACAACCGGATTCCCACCCGCTTACCAGCGGCACTCGGCGGCTTCATAGAGACCCGCCATAACAGTGCATCGGATCAACAGGTGAGCGTGCTAAAACTCGAGGCTGGCGCCGGGCAATTCGCCGGGCACCTGGACGCTGTTTACCGTGAAAGCAACGACGTGGAAGTACCTGGCTACGCTATAAATCCCGACATTGTGAATTTTCAGGACGAAGGGGAATTCGCCGGCCTGGTCGCCAGCAAGGGCAAAATACCGGGTTCGAATACACGATCTCATGCCGGCAGCATAGGCGGTTCCTGGATTCTGGATGGAGGTTATATCGGCGTATCGTTTAACCGCCTGGAGAATGAATATGGTATTCCAGGGCGCGCCGTCGAGCTGCACGCAGCGGCGGGTGGCACCCGTATCCTTATGCAACAAGATCGGGCCGATTTTGAGTTTCAGTTACCCCTGGCTGGCATCCTTAAGGAAGTTCATGGTCGCGTCAGCAAGGTGGACTACCAGCATGTCGAAGTCGAAGTCGATGGTAAAATCGGTACACGGTTTGAACAGGACGGAGTAGCGGGTCGATTCACCTTCCATCTGGGTCTCAACGATAATCGCGAAGGTGTATTCGGCCTGCATTTCAGTCATCGTAACTTTTCCGCGCTCGGCGAAGAGGCATTCATACCGCGCATCGACATAGATTCACTGGCGCTCTTCACCGTGCACAGCTTCGATGTCGACACCACGACATTTGAGTTCGGACTCAGAGCTGAACGGCGGTCCCTGGCACAGATCGATGGCAGTTGTGACGATTCGAGCACCAGTTTCAGTGGCAGCGCCTCCTCGATCTGGCGCTTTCGCGAAGATATGAACCTGTTGCTTTCCTATGCCTACTCCCAGCGCTCGGCGACAGTGGAAGAGCTCTACTCCAATATCGATACGAGTTGCAATGCCCTGGCGTCAGAGGAGTTGATTCAGCATGTGGCGACGCGGCGCTTCGAAATCGGCGACCCCCGCGCAGAACGGGAAACATCAAACAACATGGAAATAGGCCTGCGCAAGCACCTGGGAAATGTGACCGGTGAGCTGAATATTTTTTACAACGAAATCAGCGATTACCTGTTCCTCTTCGATACCGGGATTTTTAGAGATGGCATAGAAATATCAAGCTATGCACAGGAAGATGCCGTGTTTCAGGGTGTCGAAACGCAGCTGGGTTTTCCAATTTTTCGCAATGGAGATCACCTCTCGGAGCTTTCATTGTTTGCAGATTACGTGTCCGCAAAATTTGATAGCAGCGGCAATGTACCGCGCATCCCACCGCTTCGTTTCGGCGCAGAACTGCGCCATTCGCATTTGGACTGGCAGGCAAAACTACGTCTGACCCAGGTGCAAGATCAATCCAGTACGGCACCGAAGGAAAGCAAAACCGAAGGCCATACCTTGCTTAACATTTATCTGGACTATCATCTGGCATTCGGCGGCAGGACCGGCCTGTTTTTCCTGAAGGGAAGTAATTTGTTGGATGAACCCATCCGATGGCACACATCGTATTTAAAGGATGTGGCACCAGCACCGGGTCGTGCTTTCGAGTTGGGGTTGAGGATTGAGTTTTAGGCTTATCAGGAGGTAGCTTAGCTATCGGCCTCGGAAGTTGGAGTGAAATCACCGGTGAAGCGGACCAGACCATCATCGACGAAGAATACCGTGACTTTTTCCTGGCCGCGGATGCCGCCACCGGGCTGGAAGTTATAGACATAGTCCCAGCGATCCTGGTGATAGGGGTCTCTTACCAGGGGTGTACCCATGACAAAGATGACCTGGCGTTTGGTCATGCCAGGGCGAAGTTGATCGATCATCTCCTGGGTGATGATATTGCCCTGGGGAATGCTGATTTTGTAAACCCCGGGAAATTCCAGGCTGCCCAGGCCGCCGCAGGCACTCAGTGCAAACAGTATCCCTATCAAACCTATTTTTTTGCCAAGAGTGTGCATCTTCATCTCATCGTTACTCATTAATCCCGTGACTGCCCCTCGCCTTTTCCCTCGCCTTACGGGAGCGATATTCAACTGTCCTTTCCTAGCCTGCGGTGAGGGGGCATAATACCCTAGAATATGCAGCAGGAAAACTGTCACTCCGCCACCTGGCTCCAGCGTTGGGCCGGTATCAGGGGCAGATCGGCAATTCCTGTGCGTTAATTACCGATGCCGAACTCCCTGCGCAGCTCGAGAAGCGATTATGACCAACGAGAATCAGGAGCTGCGTGATGCAGGTCTGAAAGTAACCTTACCCAGAGTAAAGATTCTGCAAATACTCGAAAGTTCCGCGACCAAGCACCTCAGTGCGGAAGATGTGTATAAGGCGCTGATCATGGCCAATGAAGATGTGGGGCTGGCAACCGTGTACAGGGTGCTTACCCAGTTTGAGTCAGCAGGCCTGGTCATGCGTCATCATTTCGAAGGCGGGCACTCGGTATTTGAGATGACAGCGGTGGATCACCACGATCACATCGTCTGTAACCACTGTGGCGCGGTGGAGGAGTTTTTCGATGAAGTCATCGAGAATCAGCAGGAAATGATCGCCGCGAAACTCGGCTTCAAGATCACCGATCACAGCATGTACCTTTACGGCATCTGCAAGAACTGCCAGAAGGAATTGGACTGATATTCACAGGTGCCTTAGCTGCTTGCGACCATTTGTTCGGCGTGGGCAAGGGATTCCACGCTATATTCTTCGCCGCCAAGCATGCGCGCGACTTCTCTCACTTTCGCCTTATTCGTCAGCTCTTCAATTCGGGTCACGGTGGAGCGCCCGGTGTTGTTCTTACTGACAAACAAATGGTGGTGGCCCTGACCAGCCACCTGTGCCTGATGGGTCACGCATAAGATCTGCGTGGAGTCGCCCAGTTGACGCAATAATTCGCCCACAGTCCGGGCAACGCCCCCACCGATACCCACATCCACCTCATCGAATACCAGACTCGGAGTCTGTGATGTCTGCGCCGTAATCACCTGGATGGCCAGGCTGATTCTCGACAGCTCACCCCCGGATGCGATTTTGATCAGGGGCTTCGCTTCCTGCCCGGGGTTGGTGCTGACAAGAAACTCGACCGTCTCCAAGCCATGAATAACTGGATTGTCGGACGTGACGGCGCGCAGTGTCACCTCTAGCGAGGCATGGGGCATGCCTAACAGTTCCAGTTGGCTGTCGATCTGCTGCGCCAGTTTTTTAGCGCCATCGCGGCGGAGTTTGCTTATCCTGGAGGCTATTTTTTTGTAACTGGCGCGGTAATCCTCGTCATTGGCTCTGAGCTTTTCCAGTTCTTCATCGCTATTCTGCAGGCGGCCCAGTTGTTGACGCAGGGAAGCCACGACCTTGGGAAGTTCGTTGGCATGGACCTTGTGCTTGCGGGCGATTGCATGCAGGACACTGAGCCTGGCATTTACCTGCTCCAGCCGCTGCGGGTTCGCATCGAAGTCATCGCTGAAGTCACGCAGCTGTGATACCGCCTCCTGTAATTGAATCTCAGCAGTTTCCAACAGGCTAACAATACTGTCTGTACGCGGCTGTTTTTCGGGTAGCTCCTTCAATACCGCCAGGGCTTGACTGAGCAGGGAATTCACGTTGTGGTCTTCGTCCTCCAGGCATAGTTTCAGCGCGCAAGCGACCGCCGCAATGGTTTCGTCCGCGTGATTCAGGGTCTTGAATTCCGCATCGAGCTCGGCCGCCTCATTTTCTCCAATCTCCAGTTCATCGAGTTCGTCCAACTGGTAGGAGAGCAATTGGGACTGGGCGGAGTCTTCCTCCGTTTGAGAACTGAGCTCCTGGATAAGCTGGAAATTTGCCCGCCATTGCTTCCAGCCATCACGCAGGCTGGATGCTAGCTCCGATTTGACGCAATATTCATCCAATAAATGCTGATGGCTGCTGCGCCGCAGCAAAGACTGGTGTTCATGTTGGCTGTGGATATTGATCAACATCTCGCCGAGAGACTTCAGATTGCTCATAGTGACAGGGGAACCATTGATGTAGCCTCGGGATCTGCCATCTTCACTGACAACCCGGCGTAATAGGCAGCTGCCAGAGGGATCCTCGACCTCAAGATCGTGCTCGCTTAACCAGTTCCGGGCCGCGAGGATGTTGGCGGTGCTGAATTCGGCGCTTATCTCCGCCTTGCGCGCACCGCTGCGAATAATGGTTCTATCCGCCCTGTCGCCCAGAGTCAGACCCAGGGCACCGAGGATGACGGATTTCCCCGCCCCGGTTTCCCCGGTAATCACCGACATGCCGGGTTTGAATTCAATTTCCAGAGAGTCGACGGTAGCGTAATTTTGAATAGTGAGTTGCAGCAGCATGATTACAAAGTATATTGGATCGTATTCCATAAATGCACAAATATTGAGTTAAAAAACCAGCGGGCATAATTCATCTGAATATTGTCTCGCGACAGCGTAGTCAGACACCCGGAAAATCCGGCAGTTTTGGCCGGAAAGCGCTTGAAACGCTGGTTCCAGACCCCATATAGGCGACATCGTTGGTTTCAATGTGATTTCCAGTGAAACCGGCGAATCGAAGAACCCATCTCAGAGGAAGGCATGAGCAAGCACAGCGCAGACAAAGAAGAAAACGAATCGGCAGAGACGGATACCGAAGATACCGAAGCTACCGAACAATCTGAGGAATTACCCGGGGCCGATGATTCGGAATCACCAGAGTGTGGCTTTGGCGAGATGACATCGGATCAGGCCGTGGAGAAGCTGGAGCAATTCGAACTCGCCACCGAAAATGCGAAAGATGATTTGCTGCGGGTGCAGGCGGAAATGCAGAACTTACGCCGTCGTACCCAGCAGGATGTGGAAAAAGCCCATAAGTACGGGCAGGAAAAGTTTGCTATCGAACTGCTTGGGGTAGTGGATAACCTGGAAAGGGCGCTGGCCGCCGCCGGCGAAAATGGCGAAGCAGACGGGGGCGCAAGCGCTGTCGATGACGGTGAAAAAATCAAGGCGATCTATGAGGGTGTGGAGCTGACGCTGAAGAGTTTCGCTGACTGCTTCAGTAAGTTCAGCATTGGGGTCGTTGAGCCCCATGGCGAGCCCTTCGATCCGGAATTGCACCAGGCGATGTCGATTCAGGAGAATGCCGAAGTGGAGCCGAACACGGTGATTGCGGTAATGCAGAAGGGCTACACCCTCCATGGTCGGGTTATCAGGCCAGCGATGGTGATTGTGGCGAAGGCGGCGGTAGAGAGTGCCGACGACGACTCCTGAGTAAGTAATTGAATTTCATCACTAAATTACAGATTCGCAGCGCGGTAAAGGCCCCATAGTCGGGCCACAACCGGACAGAAATGGCGTCAGCCATTATTTGCAGGATTTAGCGCCCTGATCCTTGAATTCAGCCGGATCGGGCCAATATTGGGAAGCAGAGCCAGAAAACGAAAGCAGTACGATAATGATCAGATTCAGATCGGAGATTTAGAAAATGGGTAAGATAATTGGTATTGACCTGGGAACCACCAATTCATGTGTAGCGGTTATGGACGCCGGTGAGGCCAAGGTTATCGAAAATTCAGAAGGGGATCGCACTACCCCATCCATCGTTGCTTACAGCAGCGAGGGAGAAACCCTGGTAGGCCAGTCCGCCAAGCGCCAGGCGGTGACCAATCCAAGCAACACCCTGTTTGCCATCAAGCGCCTCATCGGTCGCAAATTCGACGATGATGTGGTGCAGAAGGACATCAAGATGGTGCCCTACAATATTGTCAAAGCCGACAATGGCGACGCCTGGGTAGAGGTCAATGGCGACAAGATGTCAGCTCCGCAGATATCCGCACAGATTTTAATGAAGATGAAGAAGACCGCGGAAGACTACCTCGGCGAGGCAGTCACGGAAGCGGTGGTGACGGTGCCGGCTTATTTTAACGATTCCCAACGCCAGGCTACCAAAGATGCGGGCAAGATTGCGGGGCTCGAAGTCAAGCGCATCATCAACGAACCGACCGCTGCAGCCCTTGCCTATGGTATGGACAGGAAGACGGGTGATACCACGATTGCAGTCTACGACCTCGGTGGTGGTACCTTCGATATCTCTATTATTGAGATTGCCGAAACCGATGGCGAACACACCTTCGAAGTACTCTCCACCAACGGCGATACCTTCCTCGGTGGTGAAGATTTCGACCTGCGCCTGATCGATTACCTGGCCAATGAATTCAAGAAAGAAACCGGCATGGATCTGCACAATGATCCGCTGGCGCTACAGCGACTGAAAGAAGCCGCTGAGAAGGCCAAGATCGAATTGTCTTCCGCCCAGCAGACTGAAATCAACTTGCCTTATATTACCGCCGACGCCAGTGGGCCCAAGCACTTGGTGCAAAAGCTTACACGTGCCAAATTCGAATCATTGGTCGAAGAACTGGTTGAGAAAACCCTGGGGCCGCTGAAGATTGCGCTGGCCGATGCCGACCTCGATATCTCCGGCATCGACGATGTCATCCTGGTGGGTGGGCAGACTCGTATGCCCCTGGTGCAGCAGAAAGTGGCTGACTTCTTCGGCAAGGAATCTCGTCGTGATGTTAATCCAGACGAAGCCGTTGCCGTAGGTGCGGCGATTCAGGCTGCCGTGCTTTCTGGTGAGGTCAACGATGTCTTATTGTTAGATGTGACCCCATTGTCTCTGGGCATTGAGACTCTGGGCGGAGTCGCCAGCACCCTGATCGAAAAGAACACGACAATCCCCACCAAGAAAACCCAGATTTTCTCAACCGCCGATGACAATCAGACCGCGGTTACCATTCATGTCGTGCAAGGTGAACGCAAACAGGCTGCGCAGAACAAGTCGCTGGGCCGATTCGACCTGGCGGATATTCCGCCCTCGCCACGGGGACTGCCGCAGATTGAGGTGGCCTTCGATCTCGACGCCAATGGCATATTGAATGTGTCGGCGAAAGACAAGGCTACAGGAAAAGAACAGTCCATTATTATCAAGGCTTCCAGCGGATTGTCTGATGAAGAAATCGAGCAAATGATTAAGGATGCCGAAGCCAATGCGGCAGAGGACAAGAAGTTCGAGGAACTCATCACGGCGCGTAACTCAGCCGATGCCTTGGTGCACGCCACCAAGAAGACCCTGGAAGAAGCCGGCGATAAAGTCACCGATGAGGAAAAGGATGCCATCAACACAGCAGTGACTGCCGTGGAAGAGGCGATCAAGGGTGACGATCTGGCGGATATTGAAGCCAGGATCAAGACACTGAGCGAAGCATCTTCTGGCCTCGCGCAGAAAATGCAGGCCGAACAACAGGAGCAGGCGAGCGCCGCCGGGGGTGCAGCAGACGCGGGCGGTTCCGGTAACGATGACGCCGTGGATGCCGAGTTCGAAGAAGTCATAGAGGAAGCCGAGAAAGAAACTGAGGAAGAAGACAAGTAGGTGGGATGGCAGGCGTTGAGGTAGCAGTTAGTCACTAAGCCCCTCTAAAGCAATCGCACCGAGCAGCTAAAACTAGGTCATCTTCATGGCTTAGTTTTTTTGCGTTTAACTACCGACCAAGCCGTGCACGCTGAATTTGAGCAACGGTGCAGAAGAAAAAACAGCAGCACAGAGAAGCGGATTCATGTCAAAGCGAGATTACTACGAAGTCCTGGGTGTTACCCGGGACACTCCGGGAGCCGATATTAAGAAGGCTTACCGGCGCGTTGCCATGAAGCATCACCCAGATCGTAATCCAGACAACAAGGCATCTGAAGACAAGTTCAAGGAAGCCAATGAAGCCTTCGAGGTTTTGTCGGATGCCAAGAAACGAGCTCGCTACGATCAGTTCGGTCACGCCGGTCTGGAAGGGCAGACCAGTGCTGGCAGCGCCGACTTTGGCGACATATTTGGCGATATCTTTGGTGATATCTTCGGCGGCGGCCGCGGTGGCGGTCGCAGCCATGTTCGACAAGGTGCGGACCTGCGTTACAACCTTGAACTCAATCTGGAAGAGGCGGTGCGAGGCACCACGGTTAAGATCAGGATCCCAACCACGGTAAGCTGTGATACTTGCGGAGGCAGCGGTGCGGAGAAAGGCACCGTACCAGTCGACTGCAGCACCTGTGGCGGTCATGGCCAGGTTCGCATGCAGCAGGGATTTTTCTCCATGCAGCAAACCTGCCCCCGTTGTCAGGGTACCGGCAAACAGATCAAGAATCCCTGCAGTAGCTGTCACGGCCGCGGCGCGGTGGACGAGACCAAGACTCTATCGGTCAAGGTTCCAGCCGGGGTGGACAGCGGGGATAGAATCCGGCTGACTAGAGAGGGCCAGGCCGGGGCTCATGGTGGACCGCCGGGAGACATCTACGTAGAGATCGGTGTGCGTCCCCACCATATCTTCCAGCGCGATGGGCGCAACCTGCACTGTGAGATTCCCATCAGTTTTGGTGATGCGGCGCTGGGCGGTGAACTGGAAGTGCCCACACTCAATGGTCGCGTTAAGTTGAAAATTCCCGCCGCGACACAATCGGGCAAGCTCTTCCGCTTGCGAAACAAGGGCGTTACGCCTATCCGGGGCGGCAGTGCCGGCGATCTCCTGTGCCGAGTCGTGGTGGAAACACCGATTCGTCTCACCAGCCGTCAGCAAGAAATCCTGCAAGAATTTCAGCAAATTCAGGAGCAGCAAGGCACCCGGCAATCCCCTCGCAAATCTTCCTGGTTTGATGGTGTGAAGAAATTCGTCGATAGTATGCGCGCGTAGCAGCGGCCCATAGACGCTGACTGACTAGCAAAGTCTGGCAATATCCCTGCTTATTTTAGAATCTCATCGGCTATTTGCTGATGCAATTCGGCGTCCAGTCTCGGTCCAAAATTGCTTACCACGGTGGCTGAACCCAGGCTTGCAAGCCTGCCCGCCGTTGCAAAATCTTTGCCGCTGGTAATCCCGTAAAGAAATGCGCCGGCGAACATATCGCCGGCACCGTTGGTATCGACTGCATTGACGGTATGGGCGGCGATCGAAATGTAGTCGCTGCCATCGAATAGAAGTGCGCCCTTGTCGCCCCGGGTGATGGCAAACTGCGCGGCCTTGGTTTTCATGATTTCACAGGCAGCTTCTATGTTCGCTGCACCACTCCATAGCAGTGCTTCGGTTTCGTTGCAGAATAATAGATCCACACCGTCACCCAGCACATCGTTGATATCATCCTTAAAATACTCGAGCATGGATGGGTCAGAAAATGTCATCGCCGTCTTCACCTGGTTTGCCTCGGCAAATCGCTTGAGCTCAATGATCGCAGCTTTTGCACTTGGAGAAGTCACCAGGTAACCTTCCAGGTAGATGTACTTGGAGTCTCTTGCTGCGTCGAAATTTAATTCTTGCGCCGACACCTTTTCCGACACACCGAGATAGGTGTGCATAGTGCGCTCTGCGTCTGGACTGATCATCACCAGGCATTGACCGGATATGCCATGCTCTCTCTGATTGTCGGTATTGGTCTGAATGTTGTGGTCGCCGAGTTGTTCGAGATAGAAATCACCGGCTTCGTCCTTAGCCAGCTTGCAGGTGAAGTACGCGCTGCCACCGAACTGGCTCAATGCGTAGAGCGTGTTGGCAGCCGAGCCACCGCCGGCGCGCTTCTTGATACCGTATTTTCTCTCTAGAATACGAACTAGGTACTGTTGCTGTTCCTGGGCAACGAGCGTCATTATCCCCTTTTGGATCTTGTACTCTTCGAAAAAACTGTCGTCGACTTCGAATTCCTTGTCCACGAGTGCATTGCCAACCCCGTATACATCATAAGTTGTCATCGTTATTTCCTGTATCTCGTGCGCATTGGCCAGGCTATGAGCCGATTTTATCGAATGCTTTTTCTGCCGCATCCAGCGTCAATTGAATTTCCCGATCGCCATGAGCGGCAGATATGAATCCCGCCTCGTACGCGGAAGGGGCCAGGTAGACTCCATTGTCTAACATGGTATGGAAGAAGGTCTGAAAGTGATCGAGGTTGCCAGCCATGACCTGGGAAAACCGGGTAATACGTTCTTCGGTGTTGAAGAAACAACCAAACATGCCACCGACGCAGTTGCTCGTGAATGGCACGCTGGCGGCCGCCGCTCGCTCGCCCAAGCTATGCAACAGGGTCTGGGTCCTGGCTTCGAGCTTGCTGTAAAAGCCTGGTTCGCTGACAAGCTCGAGCATAGCCAGGCCGGCGGCGACAGCCAGGGGGCTGCCCGAGAGCGTACCGGCCTGGTAGACGCCACCGCTGGGTGCAATCAGTTCCATGATCTCCTGCCTGCCGCCGAAGGCACCCACGGGCAGGCCGCCGCCGATGACTTTGCCCAGCGTGGTGAGATCCGGCGTCACCCCATAAACGGCCTGGGCGCCGCCCAGTGCCACCCGAAAGCCAGTCATGACTTCATCAAATATCAACACGCTACCGTGGCGGGTGCAGGACTCCCGCAGGGCTTCGAGGAAACCGGGGACTGGCGGCACGCAGTTCATGTTGCCGGCCACGGGTTCAACGATAACACAGGCGATCTCATCGCCCCGTGTGTCGAAAAACTGATGCACCGCCTCGATATCGTTGAACGGCAGTACATGGGTAAGTTCGGTGTAGGCTCTGGGCACACCGAGGGAGTCTGGTGTTCCCAGGGTCAGGGCGCCGGAGCCGGCCTTCACTAACAGGCCATCGACATGGCCGTGATAACAGCCTTCAAATTTGACGATCTGATCGCGGCGCGTGTAGCCACGAGCCAGGCGAATCGCGCTCATGGTCGCCTCGGTGCCCGAAGTGACGAGACGCACACGTTCTACTGAGGGTAACAACTGGCAGATTTTTTCGGCGATCTGCACTTCTGCCTCGGTCGAAGCACCATAGGCGATGCCCCGTTCCAACTGGGCGGCGAGGGCTTCAATAACGTGCGGGTGACGATGACCCAATATCAATGGGCCCCATGCGCCGACGTAGTCGACATAGCGATTATCATCGACATCGATCAGATAGGCACCCTCGCCAGCCTTGAAGAACAGGGGATTGCCTCCTACTCCCTTGAAGGCTCTGACCGGCGAATTGACTCCGCCAGGAATGAATTGCAGCGCCTGTCGATACAGCTTGCTGGAGTTTTCGTTGCTCATTTACCTTGCTACCCTTGCTTTTGACTTTTTTACAAATCAGGTTTTTATCGCTGCAACTGGTTGCTGATCCTGACCAGGGCTTCGGTTCGCTGCCTTACTTGTTCGTTATCACCGAAGATGGCGTCTATCACCGCCAGCATATCGGCGCCGGCTGCCAGAATGCCAGCGCCATTTTCCGCATTGATGCCCCCAATAGCAACTATGGGAATAGAAACAGCGGCTTTCGCCTGGCCGAGAATTTCAAGTTGTGCCGGGGGCGCCTCCGGTTTTGTCGCCGAGTCGAAGAAACGGCCGAAGGCGACATAATCGGCGCCTGCCGATTGCGCTTGCACTGCGCTGTCTATAGAAGAGTGACAAGTGACTCCAATTATGGCCGTCGGCCCCAGTCGAGCGCGCGCAACTTCGAGTGCTGCATCGCGCTGGCCTAAATGGACACCATCGGCATCTGCCGCCAGGCAAAGGTCGACATCATCGTTGATGATCAAGGGAACATGATGAGCCTTGCACAGGTCGAGTAGTTCAATCACCGCCTTTAGCCTGCTTTCTCCGGTACCGGACTTGCTGCGAAACTGTAACAAGGAAATGCCGGCGCCGAGCGCAGCTGCAACCGCTTCGAGCCGGGCGTGCGCGGGCAAGAGAATATCATCGGTGATTGCATAGATGCCTGATAGTTGCATCAGAGCTTCCCTATAGTATTTGCTTGTTCCAAAAACTGCGGTTGGGCATGTGTTGACCGAAGCCCAAGCGCGAGCCATGGCTCAATGCTTCCCAGGTGAAGCGCTGGGCTTGTTGAATGGCGTCGTGCAAAGTCAATTTGTGGGCGAGATATCCTGCGATGGCGGCGGCAAGTGTGCAACCGGAACCATGGTAATTGTTTTCCAGACGCGGCCAGTTAAACAGAGTAATACCCTGATGTGGAGCATACAGTTTGTTGACTACCTCAGGGGTCTGCGCATGGGTGCCGGTGAGGAGGATGTGCTGACATCCCGTATCCAGAATTTCGTTAGCGCAGGCATCGAGCGTGTCAGCGGTTGGCGCCAGCTGGGTGAGTTCGTCGGTATTCGGCGTCAACACCGTAGTGAGAGGAATCAGCAAGCTGCGCATTGCCTCGATGATTTCATCGCCGCCGAATTCATAGCCGCCACCGGCAGAGATGACTGGATCGAGTACCACCGGTATGTGGGCGTAGTCCTGCAACAGCGTGTGCAGTACTTCGATGCTCTCCACACTAGCTAACAAACCAATCTTGAAATATTGCACTGGCATGTCTTCCAGCACCGCCCGCGCCTGCTGCACCAGCAACGCTGGCGCAGTCGCCTCCACGGCGATTACGTCCTGGGTATTTTGAGCCGTAAGAGCGGTAATCACCGGCGCACAATGGCAACCGATACTGAACAGGGTTTCGATATCTGCTTGTATGCCAGCGCCGCCGGTCGGGTCCACTCCGGAGAAACACATTACGGTGGGTTTGTTTTCACTCATGTTGAAGCTGTCTTGTGGATTTAGTGGTGGCGCCGGCGGTCAATTACAGGCTCGGTTTGACGACGATAAGAATCACAATTCCGACTAACAAAAATACGGGCATTTCATTAAAGAATCGAAAAAAGATGTGGCTACGAATATTTCTATTTTCCCGCAGTGCCTTCATGAATCGCCAGCAACCCCAGTGATAGGCCACCAGCAACCCTACCAGGACCAACTTCACCTGCATCCACCACCAAGCCATAAAGTAACTGGCATTATCGTACAGCAGCCAACTGCCGAGCAGGACCGCCACAATAGCGGAAGGGGTGGTAATAGCCCAAAATAGCTTGCGTTCCATGATGATGAAACGATCCTTGCTAAGCTGATCCTCGCTCATGGCATGATAGACAAAAAGTCGCGGCAGATAGAACAGACCACTAAACCAGGTCACCACCGTGATAATGTGAAATGCCTTAATCCAGAGCATACAACTCTCCCGTTTTGCCCCCATTCCTGCTCCAGGGCAGGCATAGCAAAAGCTATCACAGCTACTGCGTCAAGTCTTGATGAATGCCTGCCCTGGCCCTGGAGTACCGATCTCAGGCATTGTAGTCAGAGGTGCCCAAGGTTTATTGCAATCCTGGTGTCTGCGTGTAAGATACTCCGTCCGGCCCTGATGCAACGGTCTGGACCTGAATTACTCTACTGTCTATAACTCTGATTTTCTCAAGTCACCAGAAAAACTTCTAATTCAAGGAGTCACGCTTTGATCACAGTAGGAATCGTTGGTGCTACGGGCTACACGGGAGTTGAACTCCTGCGTCTGCTGGCGCCGCGTCAGGACGTAGAGATTGCTGTGGTTACTTCGCGAGAGTTGTGCGGCACCGCCGTCAGCAAGCGTTTCCCTAACTTACGGGGTCATATTGATCTGGATTTCGTGGCGCCGGACGCCGAGGCTGTCGGCGCCTGTGATGTGGTGTTTTTTGCCACACCTCATGCCGTGGCGATGGATTCTGTGGGCGCCTTGATCGAGGCTGGGGTCAGAGTCATAGATCTTTCTGCCGATTTTCGTATCCAAGACGTCGGGCTCTGGGAGCGATGGTACAACACTACCCACAGCTGTCCCGATCTGATCGCCACTGCCGTGTATGGTCTGCCCGAAGTTAATCGGAAACAGATCCAGAGCGCACAGCTTATCGCCGTTCCCGGTTGTTATCCTACCGCTATCCAGTTAGGTTTCCTGCCGCTGTTGCAACAACAATTAGTAGATTGTTCTCGCTTAATCGCAGATGCGAAATCCGGAGTCAGCGGTGCCGGCCGCAAGGCGGTAGAGGACTATTTGCTGTGCGAGGCCACAGAATCTATCCGGGCTTACGCAATGTCTGGCCACCGGCATCATCCTGAAATCACACAGGGCTTGAGTCAATACGCCGAGGCTGCAGTTGGGCTCACCTTCGTCCCCCATTTAACGCCGATGATCAGGGGAATTCTGGCGACGCTCTACGCACCTGTCAAAACCGGAACCGAAGTCAGCATCGAACAGCTGCAATCAATTTTTGAGGACAGGTATAAGGGTGAGCCCTTCGTTGAGGTGTTGCCCCAGGGTGAACTTCCGGCGACGCGCGACGTCAAAGCTTCGAACAATTGTACAATTTCAGTAAACTACTATGCAGATACAGATACCATCGTGGTGCTTGCTGCGATAGACAATCTGGTAAAGGGCGCTTCCGGGCAGGCCATACAGAACATGAATATCATGTTTCAGCTGGAAGAAACTGCGGGTCTTGAAGCGATCGCGCTGCTGCCCTAGCCGATAAAGCCCAGGAGTAGTCATGATTGGCCGAGCAGGCCATAGCCCTGCCAGAGCGAGTGAGATTGAGGCTCCCAGATGCCAAATGTAGTTAAAGGCAGCAAACAGGAACAGATGGTGGTAGTGCCTTACCGCCCACGTCGGCGTGCGCTGCTAGTCGCCGTGCTGGTTTCCGTGGTCGCCGGCAGTGTGGTGAGCGGATTCCTCTACGGTTATTATCAAAGCCTGCGCGCCCAAGATACTGTTCAGGATGAAAGGGACCAGCTGACAACTGAAATCTCTGCGCTACGCAGTCAGAATTCCGATCTTTCTCGACAGGTTGCGATACTCGACCGCAGCAGTGTGATGGATCAGCGGGCGACGGTAGAGGTTCAGGTCACGATTCGAAACTTGAGAGAACAGCTTGCCCAACTGCAGCAGGACGTTGTCTTCTACCGGCAGGTGGTCTCGAATGAAACCGTAGACACGGGTTTGATTGTGGGGCAGATGGATATTTACGGCACATCAAATCCGGATCGATTTCGCTACAAGCTGGTGATGCGGCAACAGGATGCAGATGGAGATTCGTATCTAAGGGGCCATGTCAATGTCAACCTCGTCGGTCGATTAGGCGACGAGCAGGTGATATTTGCGCTGCGTGATATCTCGGATGAACAGGACCAATTGGACATTCGATTAAGATTCAAATATTTTCAGAATATAGAGGGTGAGCTGGCACTTCCAGCGGGCTTCGAGCCTGAGAGAATTCAGATCGCCGCCGTCGCCACCGAGCCGGTAGAAAAAAGCATAGATCAATATTTTAGTTGGGTGGTATTGGGAGATTAGGACCATGTTTAATAAATCAGTTGACAATACAAGGCACGTAAATGGCCCGGCCCATACACTGGTATCGAGGTCTACTGAAATAGTCGGTGACATTCATTTTAGTGGTGAGCTAATTATCGAAGGCAAGGTGAAGGGAAATATCTATGCCGAAGATGATTCGGAGGCGCTGATTCGTGTGACAGAAAATGGCTCGGTTGAAGGTGAGATTTGTGTGCCCTCGGCAATAGTGAATGGTCTGGTGCAGGGCGATGTTCGGGCCGCCATACACATTGAATTGGCGGCCAAGGCGGTGGTGGTTGGCAATGTCTATTACAATTTGATCGAAATGGTTATGGGATCGGAGGTGAATGGCAATCTCATGCATATCGGCTCGAATCAACCCCGGACTAATCGCCTGACCGCCAACCACAAAAAGCTGCCCTTCAATAGCAAGTCCTTGCAGGAATAGGCAATAGTTGACTGAAACACTTGGTTATTGCGATAATTAGCCCTCGTGGCTAGCCTGACTTATAGTCTCTAGTGCTCGTTATCATTGCTTGAAAAGCATTTTTTCAGTTCTAATTGGTAATTCGATGTCCGTTGTCCAGTCCCAAGATCCCATCATTATGTCCTTTACCGACAATGCCGCGGCCAAGGTGCATAGCCTTATTACCGAAGAAGGTAATGTACAGCTGAAACTTCGGGTTTTCGTTACCGGTGGCGGTTGTTCCGGATTCCAATATGGTTTCTCATTCGATGAAGAGATTGCTGAGGACGATACGGTCATCGAAAACAAGGGGGCAAGTCTGTTGGTAGATTCTTTGAGTTTCCAGTATTTGCTCGGCGCGAAAATCGACTACGTTGAAGGTCTGGAAGGGTCCCGATTCATTGTCGATAATCCCATGGCCACCACTACCTGCGGCTGCGGTTCTTCTTTTTCGATCTAGGGATTACTCCTCATATTCGGGCCAGAGATCAGGCCTGGTAAATACCACCTAAGATGATCGGCTCGGTGGCGCCGGTAAATACTCCGGTCTCGATACGCTTTGCTGCCAGTGTCTGTTTCGCCATCCAGGCGAAGGCGATGGCTTCGACCCAGTCAGGATCCAGGCCAGCGGCAGCAGTGGTGGCGACTTCAGCATCTGGCATGGCTATTTGCAGTGCCGTCATCAGGCTAGTGTTGTGGGCACCACCACCACAGATGTAGATCCGATCTGGCTCTATGTGTTTTCCGATTTCTGCGGCGATTGTTGCCACGGTGAAATTCACCAGGCTTGCTTGCACGTCAGCGGCGGCCACGCCATGCTGACATTGTTGCAGTTTGCTTTCCAGCCAGTGACCGTTGAATAGCTCTCGACCCGTACTCTTGGGAGGAGGCAACGAGAAATACTCCTCATCCAGTAGCAGAGAAAGTAACGTCCCATCTGTTTTTCCACTTCGAGCCCAGTCGCCATTGTTATCGAAGTTCTTGTCCAGGTTTTTGCCGATCCAGTAGTCCATTAATACATTGCCGGGGCCCGTATCGAAGGCCAAGCTTTTGCCACTTTTATTCAGCACTGTGATATTTGCTATACCGCCGATATTCACCACCACGCGATCTTCGCTGGCGGAACTAAAACAGTTCCTATGCAGCAGGGACGCCAGCGGAGCGCCTTGTCCGCCGGCAGCTATATCGCGCCGACGAAAATCGGCGACAGTAGTGATGCCGGTACGCTGGGTGATGACATTGGGGTCTGCCAGTTGCAGGGTAAAGGGAGACTCCCCCATGGGCTGATGCCAGACCGTCTGACCGTGACTGCCAATGGCCTTCACCAACCGAGCATCGACGCCAGCTTTGTTTAGTAATTCTTCGACACCCGCAGCAAAAAATCGGCCCAGTTCAATGTCGACCTCGCCATACTGGCGCAAGTCTATGTCGGTGCCCGCACACATAGCCAACGTTCTCTGGCGTAAGGCGGTACTGCTTGGGCTGAAATGGGAAGCCACTAGAAAAGGTTGATTGTCACTAAATTTAACCAGGGCACAATCGACACCGTCGAGACTGGTGCCGGATATCAGCCCAATATAAAGATCGGAATCAATCATCAGAGTGGATTCAATCAGCGCTGGGCTGATTTAAGGTAAGCAGTCGTGGATCATTCAGCTCATCGAAGTGCTGCAGAAGAGCTGCAGTCTGACTTCGAAAGCTATCCATCTCGGCGGCATCGATGGATACCGCTTTGGGTAGTTTATCCAGAATTGTACGCGGATTTTGATGGACCCCATTCATCAGGAATTCGTAGTGAAGGTGTGAGCCCGTCGCCCCGCCGGTGGACCCTACGTAGCCGACGATGTCCCCTTGTCTGACCCGGTCTCCACGTCTGGCGCCTCTATTATATTTTGACAGATGGGCATATTTGGTTTCGAAGCCGCCCGCATGCCGGACCACGACAAGATTCCCGAAAGAGCCATTGCGCGCTGCCCAGGTCACGGTGCCATCACTGGTGGCCCGCACCGGGGTACCCCTGGGCGCTGCATAGTCGGTGCCCTTGTGAGCACGAATGGTGTTGAGGATAGGATGGCGGCGGCGGGGATTGAAATTGGAGCTGATTCTGAATACATCGAGCGGGCTGCGCAAAAAGGCTTTGCGCATGCTTTCACCGTCGGGGTTGAAATAGCCCGACTCGCCTGTTTCGTCTATGTAGCGAACCGCGGTGTATTGTTTACCCTGGTTGATATATTGAGTGGCGAGAATTTCACCGTTACCGATGAATTCGCCATCGAGATATTTTTCCTCGTAAAGGATACTGAACTTGTCGCCGAGTCTGGGGTCGAGTATGAAATCGATTACACCACCGAAGATGTTTGCCATCTCCATAATCGTGATCGCCGGAATCCGCTCCCGTTGACCGGCCATAAACAGGCTGTCGGTAATGGTGCCGACTTTGAACGCCTGTTCGATAAGCGCCTGCTTCTGTATCGGCTCAACATCGTAGCGCCCCTGATTCAGTGTGAACAGATAGCCTTCCAGCGGTGATTTCAAGACTCGAAGCTGTTCCAACTCGCCTGGTTCCGCAATCATGAAATCAAGTTGATAGCCAGGATACAATCGATTCAGCACCATGGCCTCATCGCTGCTATTGAGAACCCGGAATAGGTCCTGGTCGGAAAGCCCCACTTTGATGAATATAGCGGACAGGTTGTCACCGCTTTGCACCTCGATATTCTGCCACACCACGATGTCGGCCTTGGCCGGCTCAAGGGTGGAGCCGGATTCGCTCGCTACGTCGTCGGCCGTGAGCAGCTCATCTGGGGAGCTAACGCCATCCTCGGCCGCCAAATTTGTTATCCTGCTAATGGCAGTGGTGACGGGGATTTGAATCCGATTGGGGGTAGTAGAGGGCTCATCTTTATTGGGAAGGGCAATCAGGCCAATCATCAATATGCCCAAAATACCGGCCATATACAGGTAGTTTCGTGGGTAGTACTTTGCCACAAAGCGTTTAGCGTGTTCAGTTATGTCAGTTAAGATCGACAACATCCGTACCTATAGCGCCCGAAAGCGCGAGATTATAACAACAAGCAAGGCAAATCCCAGGCGTTTTTGCCCAGTTTGCCCCATACACGCCAGTTCTGGTGTAGAATCGGCGCGTTTAAAAACGCGGAAAAGGGGGAAAAGAAAAGGGGGACAGACCACGTTTTTCTTCTCAATAAGTGATACCAACAAGACAAATCATCGAAAAACGTGGTCTGTCCCCCTTTTCTTTTCCCCCTTATTCCTTTTTTTGTGCCGCTCCCTCTGCTTGGGTCGGCAAAAACCACATTTTTCTTAGTTTGGTGCCAGGAATAAGGTTGCAATATGCCCGCTGTAGTTAAGGATAAAATAGTCACAGACATTATCGGCGACTTACAAGAGCGCGAGCTAATCTCTCAGTTAACGGGCGGTGATGAACTCAGATCACACCTCGCCGAGGGTAGCAGAACCCTTTACTGCGGCTTCGACCCGACGGCAGAGAGCTTGCATATAGGTAACATGGTGCCGCTGCTGGCTCTGAAACGCTTCCAGATGGCCGGACACAGGCCTGTCGCACTGATTGGCGGTGCCACCGGTATGATTGGTGACCCAAGCTTCAAGGACTCAGAGAGGCAGCTGAACCCGGCTGATGTGGTCACCGAGTGGGCCGAGCGTCTTAAACCCCAGCTGAGCCAATTCCTCGATTTTGATCGGGGTGATAATGCGGCGCTACTAGTCAACAATCTCGATTGGACCAGGGATTACGACGTTCTCAGCTTCCTGCGCGATGTCGGCAAGCACTTCTCTGTTAATGCCATGATCCAGAAAGAATCGGTCAAGCAGCGGTTGGACCGCGAAGGCGAAGGTATTTCCTTCACCGAATTCAGCTACATGATCCTGCAATCCTACGACTTTGCTGAGCTCAACAAGCGCTATGGCTGCACCCTGCAGATCGGTGGTAACGACCAGTGGGGCAACATCACTGGCGGCATAGACCTGACACGGCGCATGAATCAGCAGCAGGTCTATGGTGCTACGCTGCCGTTGATCACCAAGGCTGATGGCTCCAAGTTCGGCAAGAGTGAAGCTGGCACGGTGTGGATGGACGCCAACAAGACCTCACCTTATGCCTTCTACCAGTTCTGGCTGAATACGGCCGATGCCGATGTTTACCGTTTCCTCAAATTCTTCACTTTTTTGAGTATTGACGAGATCAGCCAGATCGAGCAAAGCGATATCGCCTCGAACAGCAGGCCGGAGGCACAGGCGATACTGGCCAAAGACGTTACCGACCTGGTTCACGGCGTAGACGGTGTTAACGCAGCGACACGCATCAGTTTGGCTTTGTTTTCCGGTGACATAGGTGCGCTGAGTGAGCAGGATTTACAGCAATTGGAGTTGGATGGGCTGCCCTGCACGGAAATTGCCGGTGGCGAGCTCGATAATGCACCCTACGGCATTGTCGACGTATTGGTGCGAACTGGACTCGCTAAATCCAACAAGATGGCCCGGGAGTTCATAGCCAACAAGGCCGTTAGCGTGAATGGTCAGCCGACAGATTCGCCTGAATTTCGGCTATCGAGGGGAAATGCCCTGATTGGTAGGTATTTTGTCATCAAGAGGGGTAAAAAACTGTTCCATCTGATCAAATTAAGTTAGGGCACGTCTGAATAATACTGGCGAATTCCGGCTGGATTTTTCAGGCCCTTTCCTGGCCCGGAATTATATTCAATTTTACCCCTTTAATTCCTTGCTAAAGCGCATGTGGCGCGTATAATACGCCGGCTCTGTGTCTTTAGGCACGGGCCTGTTCTTTAAAAATACGGATCAAGTAATAGAGGTGGGTGCTTGCCGGGTTGGTTGCTGTGAATCTTCATAGTAAACGATCGAAGGTAAGCAACTGCGTTAATTCAAAAATTAAGCG
>Ga0208748_1000266_pt1 | contig 27271 bp, 28 predicted proteins | sample Knorr_S7_td_Bott_FD_185599 | JGI IMG/M metagenome (GOLD analysis project Ga0208748, IMG submission 185599) | Marine microbial communities from Southern Atlantic Ocean transect - Knorr_S7_td_Bottom_ad_4513_LV_A (SPAdes) (version 2) | ecosystem: Environmental > Aquatic > Marine > Oceanic | place... | reverse complement strand
AACAAATTCTTATTTTTTATTATAATTGTATGAACGCCGGGAAAGGGATTCGAGCCCCTGCACGCTTGCGCGTAGCCGTTTTCGAGACGGCCGCCTTACCACTTGGCTACCCCGGCATCTAATCTGAAATTTTCTCCATAATAAAACAAATCAAATGCAAAGGATAAACACAAAATAGCATAAAACTGCAACAGATTCCTATGGGACTAAACCTGAAGGACTTGGTAGTAAGAGAAAAAACAAATCTAGAAGCATTTTCAACCAAGATAATTGCAATTGATGCATACAATGCGATCTACCAATTCCTGGCAAGTATTAGAGGTCCAGATGGTTTACAATTATCAGATTCTGAAGGAAGAATTACAAGTCACCTTAGTGGTTTGCTTTACAGAAATGTCAACTTTCTGTCTTTAGGAATAAAGCCAGTTTATGTCTTTGATGGTAGGCCACCATCGCTAAAGACAGCAGAAATTGAACGTAGAAAACAGAACAAAAAAGATGCAACTGTAAAATATGAAAAAGCAATCGCTGAAGGAAATATGGAGGATGCAAGAAAATATGCACAACAGACAACTAGTATGAAAGATGGTATGGTGAAAGAATCAAAACAACTTTTAACATATTTTGGTATCCCATACATAGACGCAGCGTCAGAAGGTGAAGCAACAGCTGCGCATCTAACTAACACAGGACAAGCATATGCTTCTGCAAGTCAGGACTTTGATTCTATTTTATGTGGTGCAAAAAAATTGGTAAGAAATTTTACAAACAGTGGAAGAAGAAAATTACCAAATAGAAATACATACATCGATATTGTCCCAGAGATAATTGAGACCCAAAAAACACTTGATGCGTTAGGATTAACGAGAGAAGAACTTATTGATGTTGGAATTTTAATTGGAACTGATTTTAATCCAAATGGTTTTGATAGAATTGGACCAAAAACTGCACTAAAAATGATAAAACAATATTTAAGATTAGAAGACATCCCACAAATTCAAGAACATTTGCAAGAAATAGATTTTCAACAGATACGAAAAATCTTTTTGGAACCTAAAGTGACTAATGTGGATGAGATTGTTTTTGAGAAAGTAGATTACGAGTCAATTACAAAATATCTCGTAAAAGAGAGAAGTTTCTCAGAAGACAGAATTCAAGCAACTCTAAACAGACTGAAAAAAGCGCTTGAGAAAAAGACCCAGAATTTAGACCAGTGGTTTTGATAATATTCCAATTTAATAACTAGTCAATCTAATTTTAAAAAATGCATCAAACTGAAGCAAGAAAAACTCTAAAGGATGCTCCTGTAATGTGGAGAAGGATAAATTCAATTGGTATAATTCTTGATTGTAATTCCACATATGCTGTAAACCTAGGATATGCAAAATCAGAGATCATAGGTAAGCCAATCTTTGAACACGTGCCTAAGGAATCATGGGAGGCCATGAATGATTCTCTAAAAACATGGTTTGAGACAGGAGAAGTAACTGATAGAAAGATCACATTCAAAAGACAGGATGGAAGTACTTTTCTAGGATTACTGCAAGCAACAAGTCTTTATGATGAAAATAAAAATATGCTTGGAAGTAATACAGTGATTTTTGATTTAACACAGATGACTGATGAAAAAATAACAGAGTATAAGAAATTTTTCAGTGAAGCAAACAATAGACTAGGTGAAATCAAAGAAAAAGAATATGGTCAACTAGATGAAAACTCAAAATCAGAGTGTGATGGGCTAAAAAAAATGTTTGATATGCTTTCTACTGTGAATTTAAGAAAATTAAAATAAATGCAGTAAATTATTTAGAATTTTCTTTAATTGATTTTTGAATCTCATCAAATACACTTTGAACTTCTGTTACTGCTGTCACATCTTCTAGTGTACTTACATCACCAATTTTTTCATTGTTAGCAATTGCTTTTAGTAATCTTCTCATAATTTTTCCACTACGAGTCTTTGGAAGTTTTGAAACAAAATAGATTTGTTTGGGAGTTGCAATTGCGCCAATATCATTTCGTATTTTATCTGAAAGTTCTTTTTGTAAATCATCTGAACTTTTTGTTACTCCTTGTTTCAGAACAACAAATGCAATAATCACTTCTCCTTTTAGATCATCAGGGATTCCACATACTGCAGACTCTGCAACATGAATGTTAGATACAATACTGCTCTCAAGTTCTGCAGTTCCAATTCTATGACCTGCCACTTTTAGAACATCATCTGCACGTCCAAGTAGCCAAAGATATCCATCCTCATCTTTCAGTGCATAATCACCAGAATAGTAGTGGTTCTCATATTTTGACCAATACACATTCTTGTATTTTTCATCATCATTCCACAATGTCAAAAGCATTCCAGGCCAAGGATTCTTTATCACAAGGTATCCCTTTGTATTTGGAGAAACATCAATTCCATTTTCATCAACTACTGTAATGTTTACGCCTGGAATTGGGTAGGTTCCCGAACCAGGCTTTAGAGGAATTGTCTCTAATCCAGGTAATGGAGAAATTAACATTCCACCAGTTTCAGTCTGCCACCAAGTATCAATAATTGGGCACTTTTCTTTTCCGATAATTTTGAAATACCATTTCCAGACTTCGGGATTAATTGGTTCCCCTACGGTTCCGAGTAATCGCAATGAAGAAAGATCAAAGGAGTTTGGAATATCATCTCCAAATTTCATAAACATTCTAAGTGCTGTAGGGGTAGTATAGAAGATTGTGACTTTATATTTTTGTAAAATATCCCACATTCTTGACACATCAGGATAATCAGGTGCACCTTCATACATAATTTCAGTTGCGCCATGAAGTAATGGTGCATAAACAACATAGCTATGACCTGTTACCCACCCAATATCTGCAGTGCAAAAAAATACATCAGAATCTTTAATGTCAAATGCCCACTTGAAAGTAGAATACAAATGTGTTAAATAACCACCAGTTCCATGTAAAACCCCTTTTGGTTTTCCAGTTGTTCCTGATGTGTATAATATGTAAAGAGAGTGATTACTATCTAATCTCTCTGCATCGCAAGAATCAGATGCATCTTTCATTAAATCATTCCAAAGTTTATCTTTTAATGTCATTGGGATTTTATTTTTTGTTCTTTCAAGAACTATAACATGTTCTACAAAATCAAAGTCTTTGATTGCCTCATCAACTACTTCTTTGAGTTTAACAACTTTTCCTCTTCTATATCCACCATCTGCAGTAATGACAACTTTGGATTTGGAATCATCAATTCTATCTTTAATTGATTTTGCACTAAAACCTGAAAAGACTACTGTATGTATTGCACCAATTCTTGCACATGCCAACATTGCAATAGGTAATTCAGGCACCATTGGCAAATAGATAGTAACTCTATCTCCTTTTTGGACACCCAACGACTTTAGAACATTTGAAAATTTTTGGACTTGAATAAACATATCATGATATGTTATTCTTCTAGATTCACCATTTTCTCCTTCCCATAATATAGCAGGCTTGTCAGCCTTCTTATCCTGATGCACATCAAGGGCATTATATGAGGCATTAATTGTGCCTCCGACAAACCATCTAGCAAAGGGAGGTTGCCAATCCAGAGTCTTTTTCCAAGGTGAAAACCAAAAGAGGTTTTTAGCCTGCTCATCCCAAAAAGATACAAAATCAGAGTTAGCTTTTTTTCTTATTTCAGAGTCATTGTTTCCAAGGCCAATATTGTAGGTCTCAGACATCAAAAGTGTATGAACGTAGATCTTTCTAAATGTTAAAAAAATAAATTAAAAAAATTATTGTACTTCCATTCTAGCGAGCCGATCATTATCGTTGTTTTCTTTTGGAGTTTCTGGTGTCACCTGTTTGGGTGGTTCTGGAAAGTCAGCTGAAACTTCAGATTGAGTTGGAGATTCAGGTATTGGGAGGGTCTCTACTTTAATGGGTTCTGAAGGTTGGGTTGTTGATACTATTGGTACTTCTGGAAGTATTGTCTGAACTACTGGTTGTGATTCAGGAGTCTGCAGATATGAAATGGCCAATTCTTGGACATTTGGTTGTGGAGGACCAGTTATTTCTTGCACTTCCAATTCAAGATCTGCAATTCTACTCTTTACATTTTTGATTTCTGCTATTTCGTGAGAAACACGCTCAATTACCTCATTTGTGCATGATTTCACGGAATCAAATGTTGCATCAGAGATTTCATTACTTTTGCATTGTACTTTTGCATCAAATAATAACATCCTTGCAGACTTTGTCTCGTCTTCTAACTCAGTCATTCTTTCCTCAAGTTTGGCTTTGATTTCACTTTCTGTTTCATCCAATGTTACAAGTTTTGACTTGTATTTTTCATGAATCATTTCTGCATCTTCTTTCATGTGATCATTTTCTGATGCAATGTCCATCAATGCCTTTAGACGACGTAGAGTTAGTTGTTTTTCACGAATGAGTCTTTGAGAGTCAAGTCTCCATTTTGGAATAAAAATAACAGCATCGTTTTGGACTACTATTTGTTCATATTGGATTTGCTCTAATCCATGAGAACCACAGTCAATACCAATGGATTGGATACTACCATCAATGTCAGTTATCGTTCCTATGACTTTACCCATGAATGTTCCGTACATGTCCTTGACGTTCTTGCCGATAATTTCGATATCGTCGTTTGCCATATAAGGTAATTATGAGGTTTGTATAACCGACAAAGTGTAAGTAATGTTTTTAGTTTTAGTAAGATAATGTTCACTAACTCTAAATCACTTGATTTTCAGTAATTTTAAAATTTAGAGACATAATAGCAGGCTCATGATTCAAAGAGAAGAACTTGAACAAATTTTGAATTTTGTCGCTAGTAGATGGGTGGAACTTACAAAAGATCCTGACAGTAAAAATCTTGATAATTTACCAAGTGACTTTTGGATGAATTCTGTTGGTGGAAAAACTGCAAAAAACGGATACTGGATTACAGCATTAATGTATACCGAAAACGAAGCAGATGCAGCAGCTTTCAAAGAAGTACTGTTAAGATGGCAATCTAGAGGAAATGACAAAGATAGAGACAAAGGTCCCGATCTAATTCAAATTGGAAAAAAGAAATAGACTATTAATAATTGAAAAACCGGATACGGGTATTGTCAGAATTTTCAATTAAAGAAAAAAAGATTCTATCAGATCATTTTTCAAATACTGATGGGAATGTATTTGCAATTATTACCCCTCGACAAGTTGATCGTGGTGCACTGATGTCGAGATATAGTAGAACTAACAAAAGTATGAGGCGAATTTTTCTAGATGAGTTTTTAAAAAACAAAAATAGGGGTGAAGAATTTTACAATAGAGTTCTTTTAGAATATGGTGATGATTCTGTTGCAGAATTAGGTGAAGCTCAAATTGCAATTGAAGGTTTGTCAAACATTGCAGTAAAAAAAATTGAAGATAGGAGAATTGGATTATCTTACTTGGAAAAATCATCAAGATACGTCACATGGAATAAAAAAGAAAAAGGAAAATACAGATTTTATAGAGATCCTGAAATTATTAAATCAAGATTTGCAAATATGTATGAAGATACTTGCAATTTTTCATTTGATATTTATTCAAAAAATATAGAACCAATGATAAACTATGTTAGAGAAAAATACCCCATAGAAAAATATAGTTTTAAAGATTCAACAGATGGAAAAGAAAAATCATTTTTCAAATTAAAAAATGAGGGAGATATAAAATCTGCCAATATGATTTACAAAGGTTCAACGAAAGCTAAAGCACTAGATATTCTCAGAGGATTGTTACCAGCATCAACTTTGACAAATGTTGGAATCACCGGTAATGGCCGTGCGTTTGAATATCTTCTAACAGTTTTAGGCTCATCTGAACTAAGAGAAGAGCAAAATTTAGCCTCAAAAATCAAGAAAGAACTAGATACAACAATCAAATCATTTGTTAGAAGAGCAGATGATAAATATGGAAAAGCATTTCAAAAATATCTAAGAGATATTAAAAATAAATCAAAATCAATTACTGTAAAAGAAATTAAACCAAAATCAACATTAGGAATAATAACAAATCTTGTTGATTATGAATCAGAAAAAATTGCAATGAACAAAATCATTACTAGTATTATTTATGAACAGTCACCAAGCACATCATATCAAAATATTTTGCAACAAGTAAAAAACTTTTCAAAAGAAAAGAAAATTAAAATAATTAATGAATTTGTGAAACTTCGAACAAATAGACGCCATAGACCATCTAGGGCATTTGAAAATGTCTACTATACATTTGATTTGTGTAATAACTTTGGAATGTTTAGAGATTTTCATAGGCATAGGGCCTTAACTCTAGAAAGACAGCTATTAACAACTGATCATGGATTTAAAATTCCTAATGAAATTAAGATTCTTGGAATTGAAAGGGACTTTAAGGATTGTATGAACAAAACCAAAGAAACATTTGAGAAAATTAGAAAAAAATATCCCGAACAAGGACAATATGTTGTAAACTTTGCATACAACTATCCATATTTCATGAAATTCAATCTCAGAGAAGCTTGTCATCTAATTGAATTAAGAACTATTCCACAAGGACATGCAGATTATCGACTAGTGGCACAACAAATGTTTAAACAAATAAACAAAATACATCCTAATTTGAGTAAAATTATGAAATTTGTAGATTTGAAGGAATACGATTTAGAAAGGTTCGAATCAGAAAAGAGGACAGAAGAGAAGAGAAAGAATCTAAAATAGAAATATATTCTAATATCAAAAGAAATTGAATAGATTATGACAGAGAAAATTGTAAAAACACCTGAAGAATGGAAAGAGCAACTAAATCCTGATCAATACGAAATTTGTATCAACCATGGAACAGAACCCCCATTTTCTGGAAAATACAATAACAGTAAATTTGATGGATCTTACAAGTGTGTATGTTGTGGAGAAGCGCTTTTTTCATCGGAAACAAAGTTTGATTCAGGTTCAGGCTGGCCAAGTTTTTGGAAACCAATCTCAGAAGATAAAATAGAATACATTTCAGACACAGAACACGGAATGATTCGTACAGAAGTCAACTGTAACAAATGTGGAGCACATTTGGGCCACGTATTTGATGATGGGCCAAAACCGACAAACTCTAGATATTGTATAAATTCTATTTCATTGCAACATGAAAAAGATAATGACGGATAATCTATGCTAATTCTTGAAAAAAATTAGGTTACAATGGTTTAATTACAACACGATTTCAACAATTTTAGAAAGATATGTCGTATGATAGAGAAAGGGAAATGTTTGATGCAAAATGCGGAGATTGTGGAAATGATTGCCAAATACCATTCAAGCCAAAAGAAGACAGACCTGTTTATTGTAGAGAATGTTTCCAAAAACATAAACCAGAACGTAGTGGGGATAGATTTGGAGGCAGATCTGGAGGCAGATCTGGAGACAGATCTGGAGGCAGATCTGGAGGTTATGGCGGAAACAGAGGTTCCAGTTTTGTTAGAAGAGATGATAGGCCACGAGAAATGTTTGATGCAAAATGCGGAGATTGTGGAAATGATTGCCAAATACCATTCAAGCCAAAAGAAGACAGACCTGTTTATTGCAATGAATGCTTCCAAAAACACAGAAACTATTAGTAAATTGTTTTGAATAAGTATTTTACATAATTAATAATATGAAAATCTAAAGTTGGATAAAATGAACTATATCTGTACACAAAAAAGGAATGATGGATTATGAGAATAGTACTATGTGGATTTGGGGTTGTAGGTCAAAGTTTAGTTAAATTATTTGATTCAAGATCAGAGGATCTTTATGTAAAATATGGACTAAAGCCAAGAATAGTAGGAGTTGTCGATAGTAAAGGAAGTGCTGTAGACCCATCAGGATTAGAATTTAACAAACTTGTTGAGGTAAAGAAAAAATTTGGAACTGTGAAAAATTATGCAAACACAAAAAATGCAATGTCTGGGATTGATATGTTGAAAAATCTCGAGGCAGACGTGTTAATTGAGACTACTGCAAGCAACTACAAGGATGCAGAACCTGGAATGACTCACATTACAACTGCCATGAAAAAAGGCTTGCATGTGATTTCTGTAAATAAAGGCCCTTTAGCATTAGCATTTCCATCTCTCATGGAACTTGCCATATACAATCAAGTCATGTTAAAATTTAGTGGAACAGTTGGAGGAGGAACACCAATTCTAGACTATGCTAAAAACAGCTTAAGTGGTGAAAGAATAACGGCATTTTCAGGAATTCTAAATGGAACTACAAATTACATTTTATCAAATATGAGTACAGGGTTATCTTTTGATGAAGCACTCAAAGATGCCAAAGACAGGGGATATGTAGAAGCTGACGAATCCTTGGATTTAGATGGATTGGACGCAGCTGCCAAACTAGTAATTCTTGCAAACTGGATTATGGGAATGAAAGTTACAATGCCAGATATCAACTGTACAGGAATACGAAAGGTTTCAACAGAGGATATCAAAAAAGCAGATAAGAATAATTGTTCTGTAAAACTAATTGCAACATGTAACAAAGAACTTGTTGTTGGACCAAAAGAAGTGTCAAATGATGATCCGCTATGCGTTAATGGAACACTAAATGCAATTACTTTTACTTCAGAGCACTCAGGTACACAAACAATTATTGGAAAAGGAGCTGGAGGAATGGAGACTGCTAGTTCTATTCTAAGAGATTTGTTAGACATTAGACAAGAGATTGCAAAAACTTGAAATCCAATCTGAGAGCATAGCCTAAAGTTGAGAGTTATAATTATTTAGTCATGAATTGACTAAATAAAATTTGTATGAAAATATGAAAAAATCATAGATTGATTGGAAATGCAACTCAAAAATTGAAAGTTATAATTAATCAGACATGAAATTTATTTTATTTCAAAACTTTGTAATGCAGATCAACTAATTGACCATGGGAGTTGTTAATGTGCCAGAGTTATAATCCTAGATTTTATTCCTTAGAGACTAGATACAGGTAATTCTTATCATAAAGTAAAGAAATTATGGATTATGGATAATATAAGAATCAGAGAAGCTATTGAGAAAGATACTAAGGATATCGACGTTCTTATTGAATTGCTATATGATTTAGGTCGACCAAAACCACAAAAAGACTCTGATGTTGATATATTCAAAAATCTAGTAAAAAAACACATTACAGATTCAGATAAAAAAATTCTTGTTGCCGAACTTGATAATGAAATTGTTGGAATGGTAAGCATAGTGTTTTTGCCAAGACTTAACCAAACTACCTTGGAGATGTATATTCCAGACTTGGTAATTCATGAAAAATACCAAAGTAAGGGAATAGGAAAAGAACTAATGAATTCTTGTATTTCTCTTGCAAAAGAGAAAAAATGTCACAGAATTAGACTAGAATCTGGACATCAACGAAAAGATTCCCATCAATTCTACAAACATCTAGGATTTGAACAACCTGCTCTTTTCTTTGCAAAGAATCTTGATTAACCCTAAAAATCATCATTTGAATCCTATAAGACTTAAACGAATGAATTATAGAGTAATTAAAAAAGTCAATTATTGAAAATGAAAGCCAATCTAATTTCAAAGACTGAAACATCAGAAATCCTAAAAATTGTTTCAGAAAGATGGGAAGTTGAGTGTCCAAAAATAAAAAATCTTAAAGTTCATCAAATTTCTGACGAGGCACAAATCATCACAGGAAAGGGAATTAAGATATTGAAAATTAACAATGATTATTTGCCATTCTTATCAGAAACTGAAATCCTAGAAAAATTCCCAAACGTCATGGTTGACATGGGGGCTGTCAAATTCATGTGTAAAGGAGCAAATGTTATGAGACCAGGAATTAAAAAATTTACAGAATTTGAGAAAGATAATCTTGTATGCATTATGGAAGAATCTCAGCACAAGTTTTTAGCAGTTGGAAAGGCAATAGTTTCTAGTTCAGAGCTAGAAAATATGGAAAAAGGTGAGGTGTTAAAAAATTTACATTATATTTCTGATAAATTTTGGGAAACTGGAAAAACAATTTCCGATTAAAACAGTATTTGTAAGATTACGATTTGTGTTTACTTGATGTCTTCAGTGAATTCTTCAGTACCATCTTTTGTGATTACAAGTATGTCTAAACCATCTCCACTTGCAGAATCTCTCAGAATTGCTGAACGAACTGCACGTTTAGCTAAATCAATTGCATCATCTTTAGTCATATTCGGTTTGAATTGAGGATCTAAGACGCCTAATGCCATTTCAGCACCAGTTCCTACTGCGGCATATTCATCAGGAAGAACTGAACCTAATGGATCTAAAGTATACATTATTGGTTTGTCAACAACACCACCAACAATCACTTGGGTCAATAATGGGAAATATCTTCGCTCATACATCATATTTGACATCATTTTTGCAACTGTGTTTGGTGGAACATCCCGCTTAATCTCCATTTTTCTAATTTTAGCAAGGGCTGAAATTTGCAAGGATAGAATTTGCATATCTGCCACAAGGCCAGCACAAGCTGCACCTACTTTAGAAGTTATAGAAAATGTTTTCTTGGTTGATTTGCTTACAAGGAAGTTTCCAAATGCGATCCTTTTCTCACTAGCAAAAACCACACCACCATCAAAAGTAATCCCAACAGCAGTTGCTCCTGGCATGTACATAGACATAATTCAAATAATTTTGTAACATAATAAAGGGCTTTCTACATAGTAAGCATGATTTTGAGTAAAATAGCCACACTAAATCTCAGATCTCTTTTCTAGCTTTTTCCAAAGTTTTCCATTATCAAACAAATACACTTGGTTGTTTTCTTTAACAAATCAACCCTGGCAAATTCATTTGGAGAATGAATTCTAGCAAACATGTAAGTACTTCCTATCGATATACATGGAGCCTTCAGAATATCAACAAAAGTGTACATTGGACCGGTTCCAGCATTTGAAACATTAAGGATAGATTTTCCAAATGATTTGTCAGCTGCTTCTTTAACTTGAGTTACAAATGGGTGTGAAGAACTAGTTCTAGCAGCTGCCTCACCATGAAATACTTTGATTTTAACATCAGTGAATCCTTTTGATTTTAGATGTTTTTTTAATCTCATAACTTGTTTTTTTGGGTCCATTTTAGGAACCAATCTGAAATCAATTTTGACTAGGGCATTACCTGGAAGAACTGTTTTTGCTCCATCCCCAGTATATCCAGAAACAAATCCAGCAATATTACAAGTAGCACCACCTGCCAAAGCCTTTTTTGCACTCATTCCTTTTTTGTTTCCTACAAAAGATTTGATTCCAAATTCTTTTTTGAAAACATTTTCATCAAATGGTTCTTTTCTAATTAATTCCAAGTCTTTCTTTGAGAATAGTTTGACTTCTTTGTACCAATCTTTTATGAGGATTTTCCCATGCGAATCTCTAAGAGTTTTGACAGCATCAATTAATCTCCATGCTGGGTTTTTTATTAAAACTGCCAAACTTGAATGTGCATCAATAATTGATTCCTTTGTTGATAATTCAACAAACAGTAATCCTTTCATTCCTAGACCAATAATGGGCCTATTTTTTGCGTCAACATATCCAAATTCCCAGATAACCCCATCACAAGAAAATTTCTTTCTATATTTTTTAAGATAGTTTTCAATATGAGCACTTCCAGTTTCTTCTTCACCTTCAATTACAAATTTTATGTTACAAGGAACATCACCTGTTGTTTTCAGACAGGCTTCAACTGCTTTGATTCTTGTAATTAATTCACCTTTATCGTCAGTTGCCCCTCTTCCAAAGATTTTGTTTCCTTTTCTTGTTCCGCTAAATGGAGGGTCATCCCATAAATCAAAGGGCTCAGCTGGTTGGACATCATAATGATTGTAAAACATCAAAGTCTTTGTTGAGTTTTGTTTTGATTTTATTTCTCCATAAACAATAGGCGCAACTCCTTTTTTCAATCGTAAGATTTCAGATTTTAGTCCAGATTTTTTCAACAATTTTTTTACAAGTTTTGCACATTCTTCAATTCCTTCATTTTTTGCTGAGACACTTGGCTGTCTAATCAGAGTTTGTAGGTCTGAAATTAGATTATTCATGTTGGAATCTACGTGTTTAAGTACATTCATTTTATTCACACAATTTTATCAAAAGGCTTCATCACAGTTGGAATCTCATCTAAAAGATCCATAGGTGTAATGTGTAACCCTAATTTCTTTTGAACTGCTTTTCCGATTAGTCCATTGATGAAAGTAGCTGCTGCAGCAGATTCCAATGGGTTTCGATTTTTAGATAGCATTCCTGCAACTAACCCAGAAAGAACGTCACCGGTTCCACCAACGGTCATGGCAGGAATTTTTTTCTCGTAAAGATAAGTAGTTGAACCATTTGAAATCACGTCTGTTTCACCTTTCAGTAAAATTGTTATTCCATATTTCTTGGCATTTTTTTCTACCAATCTGATTCGTTCAGTTTTTGAGTTAGAAGGAGATTCTCCAAATAATCGCTTGAATTCTCCAGCATGAGGAGTTACTACAACATTTTTGTTTGCTAAAAGAGGTAAAACTTCAGGGATTAATGCACTTGCATCTAAAGATAATCTAACATCTCTATCTAAAAGGGATTTAACTAGAAGCAATAATGCATTTTTTTCTTGTATTGCAAGACCCATACCAATTGTTGCAGAATCTAAGTTTCTAGGTAATGCCCCAACAAGTTTGTTTACAGCACCACGAGTTAATTTTTGATCAACTAAAGGAATCACAATAAGATTTGGAGAAATTGCGCGTGTTGGGGTTACATTGATTTTTGGTACAGAGGTATAAACTAGATCAGTTCCACATCTAAGAGCTGCAATTGAGGATAAAATTGGAGCACCATGATAGATGTAACTTCCGCCAACCACAAGAACAATGCCATTATCACCTTTTCTGGATTTAGATTTTCGTGCAGGAATGAATTTCTTAACAATAGAAGTTGAAAGATTTTTTTGTACCATTACAATATACTCTAAAAAATAGAGGAATAAATCTTGTTTAGACGTAAATTGAGACTATTTTTTTGTGATTTTTTTGGCAGTCTTTGTAGTTTTTGATTTAGAGGGTTTTTTTGTTCCTCTATTAAAAAACGCCTTTCTTGCAAAACATAGGTATGTGGTATGACCTATTCCTTGAAAAGAGTGTCTGGTTTTTCCTTCTCTAGCTTCAATCGTTCTGAGAATATGTTCAGTTGATTCTATATCAGTAAATTCATTTTCAACTAGAGACATAGTCAATTTTTCTAATTGATTCATAGTAGGACAAATAGCAAACACTGAACCACTTCCTTTTAGCATCTTTCTCACTTGTGGAATCACTGTCCAAGGATCACCTAAATCAATTAGAGCTACATCCATATCTTTCAGGGGTAACTTTTTTGCAGTCTTTAGATCCAAATTATGTTGTGTTATATATTTAGAAACTCCTGCTTTTTTGATATTTTTTTCAGCTATTTTCATGAAATCTTCATTAACATCAAAAGTGTAAACGTGGCCACGTGGTTTTACAATATTAGCAATAAAAGAAGTAAGTGAGCCGCTGCCAGTTCCAATCTCCAAAATTTTTTGGCCGCTGCCAATTCCAGATCTTGCAACAATATAACCAAGATCTTTCGGATAAACAATCTGTGTACCGTGTTGAATTTTCATTACATAATCATACATTGTGGGTCTTAGAAGATAGACATACTTGTCCTTGTTTGTGATTAGTTTAGAACCGTACTCTTTCCCAATTGCATCAGAATGTTTGATTACTCCAATATGAGTATGAAGTGATTCTTTTTTTGAAATTTTCATTAACCATTTTTTTGAGTGATTAAAGTAAAACAGTACAGGAGAATTTTGTTTTATTTTATCCACATATTTGCCCTAAAAATTTTAGATAAGAATCTACTGATTCTGTAAATTCAGAATAAAATTGGAGAGGCATAAAAGTCTAGAATCAACGCAGATAGTATTTTAATGCCAACAAAAGTATTATTGTGAATTGGCAGAATTCAAAGTTGAAGGCTCTGGCGGATATGTTATAGCTGAACTAACTGAAGAACAAGCAAAAAAAGCAGATTTAGGAGTGGGAAAATTATTTTTGGCCCCAATTGGGAAACTTGAAACAGAGAAAATGTTCAAACACTATTGTAAAAACTGTGAAACTGAATTTGACAATCCACCAAAAATCCAACTAGAGGAAAGCACCAATGAAGAAGTAGCAGATAATTTAATACTAATAGAAAGAGGACAATACACTTGTGAAAAATGTAGTTCAATAATTGGAGAATATAGAGTATTCAAAAAGAAGGACGAATCAAGTGAAGTTGGAAATGCAAATCCTACTGAATAAAACTAAACTAATCCTTAATTTTTCATAATAGGAACATAAATCGAAAACATCAAGGAGAACTAAATGAAAGAATTATCAAGAATGTCTGATGACGAAATGGATAAAATAGCAGACAAGATGTCTGATTATTTTCTAAGAGCTGTTGAAGAAGATTTTTCTAAAATTAACTTTGATTCTCTTGAGAAGAGACTGAAAATAAAATACATGCGTGATGATCATTCAGCAATAGTTCTGGATGGACGAAAAGGAGTTCGTATAATTGTCGATCATGGAATATCAGAACAATGGTCTGAGATAAACTGCAAAACCGAGATCAAGATATTTGAAAAATGTGGTATTGAAGTTACAGACCACATCATTAGAGAAAAAGTGTATAGTTATGGAATACAACGAGAAAAGAAATTCTACAAAGAGTTGGAAAAAATACCCGACAGTGAATGGTTGAGCACAACTAATGTTACCAGAACAATTTCACAGGATGTACTTGGGCAAATTGAAAAAACTGCCGCAAGTATTGGATTTACCCTTGAAAATGTCTTGCAATTGATGGCTGAAAATACATTCATAACACAACTTAGATCTAAAGTAAAATAAAAAAAGAAACTATAATACATGTAAGAAGTTAGAATTTTTTATGGCAAATCAAAAATGTATCTCTTGCGGTATAGGATTTTTCTCACCAACAGGTTCAGACAAATGCTCAAAATGCGCAGGACAAGAATCACAAGGACATGAAGGAGATGATTCCTGTGGCTGTGGACATAGTCACTAACCCCTTTTTCTAATTTTTTGAAAATTCTAGATTAAGATCGAGATAGTTTTTGACCTCTAGTCTTTGTATTGGCACATGTTCTAGATCAAGATCTATGAGTTGTAAAGAAGGATTTGTTCACAATTATGCATGGTTTGAGATAATATCAAAGAAGATGTGTATTCATTGTGGTGAAGAAGCTAACTGAACCAAACGTTTATGGCTTGAAATAATTCGTTAAACAGTAATTGGTTTGCACGCCAAGATACTTTTACAGAGTTTCGGCTCAGTTCAAGTATCCCTAGGGGGATAACATTGTTGTCTCTCTAGGACATTACATTCTATCAGGAGCAACTATACCAAGAAGATCTAATGCCTTTTCAAGAGTGATTTTAAATGAATTCACAATACAAAGACGAGAATTTTCTAATTTTTCATCACCCAATTCTAAAACCTTGACATGTTCATAAAACGAATTGAACGCAACAGCTAAATCATGACAGTATCTCGCAATAACTTTTGGGGATAAATTATTTGTAGCATCACGAACACAAATATCAAACAGGCCAATTGTTTTAATTAAATCTAGTTCAGATTTTTCTTTCAGCAAAGAAAAATCAACATCAATTGAAGGAGTTCGTTTAGATTTTTCTAATATTCTAGTAGCTCTTGCATGAGTATATTGTATGTATGGTGCAGTATCACCATCTAAACTAAGAGATTTTGTTAAATCAAATGTAATGATTTTATCCAAATCCTGTTTTATCATTTCATATCGTATTGTGCCAACTGAGACATTATGAGCAATTTTTTCAATCTCCGAAGAGTTCATTTCTGGATGTCTTTTTTTGGTTTCCTCAATTGTTTTCTTTTTTAGCAAATCATAGACAGAATCAGCATTGACATAAAGTCCCTTTCTTCCAGACATTTGAGCTTGTTTTCCATCAGTCTCTAAACCCAAGATTTTAGCAGTTTCAGCACTTAGAGTAACGGATTCATAACTTAGATGAACATATGCATCAGAAACAGATTTGAATTTAGTCATTAATGATGTAATAATTTTTTGTAATCTAGCTTGTCTCGAGTCAATAACAGTGATCACTTTTTCGCCAGTAAAGTTTTGATTAGATTCATTGTTTGAATCCAAAGTTGTTTGCCATAAAGCTCGTGAATGTGGTTGTTCTTTTTCGTATTTTTTATAATTGAAAGGATCTTCAATTTGCCCTAGTTTCCATGCAGCGTATGGAATATCTTTAGCAATGTATGTTGCAGTTCCGTTACTTCTGACAATTACCTTGTCTTCCTCTTTATCTTCACCACGAATTACCCAACACCCTGCATTCTTACCTTCATTTTCAAATTCTACTAGGTTCATTTCTTTGATTTTTTCAAAGATTTTATTCCATAACCCTGAACGAATTATCTGAGATTCAAAATTAAGACAATCATAAAAGACTGACAGATTCCAACATGTTTCTAGTTGATTTTCTAAAACTCTTCGTGTAATTTTGTCTGCAAATTTGGCAGTTTCAGAATTACCATCTTCAAGTTCTTTGAGAACATTTTTCCTGACCTCTTCAAGACTGGTATCTGACTCATATTTTTCTGTGGTTTTGACATATACATCATCACCACAATAATGATCAAATTTCTTTCCATCAGGGGGTTCTTGATCAAATCCAAAATGCTTGAATCCAACTATAATATCTGCCACCTGAAGTCCAGAATCATCAATGTAATTCAGAACATTAACTTTGTAGTTTGCTTTTTCTAAAATTCTAGAGAGCGTGTCACCAATGATAATATTTCTAACATGTCCTATGTGAAGAGCTTTATTGGGATTTACGCTTGTATGTTCAACTACAATTGTAGAATTCTTTCCAATATCAACATCACCAAACTCGGGAAGATGAGATTCAGATAAAATTAATTGGTTTAATTTTCCCCAATCTGCAAAGAAATTTAGATATCCCGATGTATGCGCTTCAGTTTTTAAAACAAGAGTGCTGGAGCAGTGTTGATATTTTTCAGATAGCATTTCGGCAATATTTTTTGGGCTTTTCTTGAGTTGTTTTGTAAGTAGGAATGAAACATTTGAGCTGACGTCACCAAAACCAGGTTTTGCAGGTTTAACAGTAAATTTTACATCAGATATTGAAAGGTCATTTAGAATTTTGTTAAGATTACTTTCAATTTCATCAATAATTGATTTGAAGGTCATCTATATCTTAGATAATTTAGGTGCTAATTTATCTAATGCCTCAAGAACGCCATCACCAGCATTTGCAGAAACTGTCATAGTAGCCTCAGATTTCACCAGATCAGAGGCATTTCCCAAGGCAATACTTGTTTTTGCCACTTTAAACAATGGAATATCTGTTTCACTATCTCCAATGGCTATAACATCATCTCTTAAAATAGAAAATTTTTTCATAATTTCACTAAATCCTGTGCCCTTATCAATTCCAAAAGAATTGATATGGTAAGCATATTGACTATCAGATAATACTACATTAAGATTATTTTCAGACACCACCTTTCTCGCAAGATCTAGATCAAATGTTCTTTGTAAAACAACTTCAGTCATTCTTGGAAAAACAGGTTTTTCTTTGACGTTCTCAACATTACTTTTGATAACTTGAAATGCATTTTTACATTCTTCAATATTCCCTAACAAAATATGTTCATTAGAACCAAAAGTAATGCAACCACCATTTTCACCAACAGAGATTTTTGTAGTGCCACCAAATATTGATAGTAAGAATCCTTCAACAGAAGAACGTCCAGTTACAAAGATCACATTATGTCCCATGTTAGTTAATCGCCTTAATGCCTCAAGTGCATCCAAATGTATTCTGCCTCCACCATTTTCAGTAATTGTTCCATCAATATCTACTGCAAAGGTTCTCTTTTTCATACAAAGTATCTTACAAACCGAATAATATTTCCTACGTAAGATAAGAAATACGGTTTTATTTGAAGGAAATGTTGCAAGAGATGAATAGTATTGGGAATTCCTGAAAAAATTAAATCCATTCAAGACGAGATGGCAAAAACTCAGATCAACAAAGCAACAGAGCACCACATAGGTTTACTCAAAGCAAAAATTGCAAAACTGAAAAGAGAACAAGAAGAGAATATTATTAAAAAATCAGGCGTGAAATCTGATGGATTTGATGTCAGGAGATCAGGTGATGCAACGGTTGTGTTTATTGGATTACCAAGTGTTGGAAAATCTACGTTATTGAATAAAATGACAAAAGCAAAATCTACAGTAGGTGCTTTTACATTTACAACACTTACCGTAGTTCCAGGTATGATGGAATATAGAGGTGCAAAAATTCAAGTCTTAGACCTTCCAGGAATAATTAAAGGAGCATCTACAGGTAAAGGATTAGGAAAGAGAATTTTAGCGGTTGCAAGAACAGCAGATCTCGTATTACTAATGTTAGATGTATTTCAGCCATATCACGAAAATGTTTTAGTAACTGAATTAGGCAATATCGGAATCAGACTTAATCAACTACCACCAAACATCACTATTGAAAAAGCAGCAATGGGTGGAATTGCAGTTGCCCAACAAGTTAAACTTAAAAAAATTTCAGAGAAACATCTAAAAGATATTTTACATCTTTATGGAATTGTTAGTGCTCGTGTTGTTATCAGAGAAGACATCACATCAGAACAACTAGCAGATTTTATTGCAGGAAATATTAGTTATTCAAAATCAATTACAATTTTAAACAAAATTGATTTAGTTGATAAAAAGTTTCTAAAAGAGTTGAAGAAGAAAATAAAATCAGAGGTAATAGAAGTATCAGCAGAATCAAACATCAACATTGAATCACTCAAAGAGGAGATCTATCAGAAATTAAAATTTATTAGAATTTACATGAGACCAAAAGGGGAAGAAACAGATTTCAAAGAACCGTTGATTGCAAGAGAAGGAGATACAGTTGAAGATATTTGCAACAAACTCCATCGTAGAATGAAAAGAGCATTCAGATATGGTTTGGTTTGGGGTAAAAGTGTAAAGTTTGGAGGACAAAGAGTTGGTTTGACTCACATTTTGCTAGATGAAGATGTATTAACAATTATCAAGAAACGTGGAACATAATTCAAAAAAATGTAACATGGAGCCAGAAATTGAGCACAGATGGTGCAAATATTGTATGACAAAAACAAAACAAGAACTAATTTTTCTTCCAAGTATGGCAACATACAAGCGTAGAAGAAAATACAAATGCACAGTTTGTGGTAAAACCAGTTGGTTACAAGGAAGAAGACCATCTGCAGAAAGTGTTTATTAAAAAATGGATCAAGAGAAATTTTTTTGGTAAAAAATTACGTGGGAAATAGTTATCAATTTGTGTGATTTTCTTTAGTTTAACCACTGAAAAACAATGAAAATGTCGACTGAACAATGGCTACAAAAAGAAAAGCAGTAGTTAAACGTAAAAGACGATAATCAGTCTACAAACTAACAATCGACATCTAGACGGCGAATTGTTTTCTTTTTCTGAGTTCTAAATCAGTGTTAACTAAACATTTGCCCGGGAGGCGATGTATTTGTTCCTTTAATAGATTTTCTTTCTACTGAGAATTTTTTATCAGGAGGTATGATAGATAGTTTGACAGCAGTGCTAATTGCATAATGAGGAGTGCCGTCAGGATTTTTATAATTTGCAGCTTTCCCAACTCTATCTAAATCAACTTTAACTTTTACTACAGTTCCATCTTCTAATTTGAAAGATACAAAATCATTTTCTAATCGTTTATAATCTAACATCTTAAATTCAATTTTGTTTGGTTTTTCACTCATTGTAATTACCAATTCAACCTGATTAGTAAAGATAACTCATTAGTTTAATTTGTTCTTCAGTTGTGACGATATTTTTGGTTGTAAGAATTTCTAATAGTTCTTTGAAAATTATTTTTTGTTCAGATGACATTCCACCTGTTGTACCTTTTTCTCCTGGTGGACCTGGTGGGCCTCGTGGACCTGGTTGACCAATTGGACCTTGTTCTCCAGATGTACCTTGTTCACCGGATGAACCGATTTGACCTGTTGGGCCACGTTCACCTTGAGGGCCTTGAATTCCTTGTGGACCTTGTGGACCTTTTTCTCCTGGTGGACCTGTTACGCCACGTTCACCTTGAGAGCCTGATGGTCCTTTTTCTCCTTTTTCTCCTTGCTGACCTGGAACCCCTGTAAGACCTTTAGCTCCTGAAGGACCTTGTGGGCCTTGTGGACCTTTATCACCGGGTGTACCTTCGGTACCTTTGCTACCTTGTTCTCCACGTGAACCTGTCAAACCTAAAGGACCTTTATCACCAATAGTACCTGTCAGACCTGAAGGACCTTTTTCGCCCATTGTACCAGGTGCTCCTCGAATCCCATTTTCACCTTGAACACCTGTTTGTCCAGTTGGGCCTTTTTCTCCCGGTACACCTGTAGGACCTGTTAATCCTTTGTCACCAGGTGAACCTGTCGGTCCTTTTTCTCCTTTTTCTCCTGGAGAACCTCTTAATCCAAATGCTCCCTTGTCACCGGCTGTACCTGTCGGTCCTTTTTCTCCTTTTGATCCAAATGGACCTTTATCACCGGTTGGGCCTGGTTGTCCAAGTGGGCCTATCGGTCCTTTTTCGCCTATGTCACCGATTGGACCAGCAATACCTTTGTCACCCTTATCCCCATGATCACCAGTAGATCCTTTGTCACCAGTAATTCCTTTGTCACCCGGAGTACCTTTGTCACCTGTAGTACCTTTGTCACCTAGAGTACCTTGTGGACCAGCATGACCTTTATCACCGGGTGTACCTTGAATACCAACAGGATTAACATTAAAAGATGATTTTGTAGAATGTTTTGATTTTGGAATTTCAGAAATTGTTTCAGTTTTAGTTTCAGATTGTAATTTTTGTTTTGGTTTTATCGAAGAAACATCAAATACAGAATGTAATGAAGAAAATAGATCAGTTACAACAATCCAAATTTTATCAAGATCATTTATAGATGAAGGAAGTGGATTTTCTGGAGAGCCAATTGTTTCAGAAAATGTTCCATCTTTTACTTGAAGGTGGAAGTTACCTTTCCATAAAGATGGGAATTGTTTGGTTTTAATTGATTCATCAGAAGGTCTACTATCAGTTATTGCAATTTGGGCTTCGTAAACACCTGATTGTTTAAAGGGTGCTTGTCCATGAATTTCTACTCGTGACTGAGATGACACATTCGTTTGTGCAATTTCCAAGTATTTCTGTATTTAGATCGCATGAGATTATTCTAAATCCAATATGAATAATGTCAGGCTCATAAGGATAGTATTTATCTAGATAAAATTGCATTTTGGAATAGTGAAAAGACTATTCGGAAAAAAATCAAAGGAAACAGATGAATCAAAATCAGTAAAAAAAGTAGTAAAAAAGACTAGTCTAGTTAATCCTGACTATAATCGCATGAAATTGTATAAAAAAGGAATCAATTTGATGGCTGATGAAAAACTAGAAGAGGCTGTTGAGATGTTTCAACTGGCATTAAGAATTGACCCTGCTAGTGTTGATGTTTTGATGAAGTTAGGTTATGCAAGATTTCATTTAGATGATCACATTGAAGCAATAACAGTATATGATAAAATTTTAGATATTGATGTTACAAATCCAGAAGCTTGGAATCTTAAAGGACTTGTATATTATGAACTAAAAAAATATGCCAAAGCATTAGATGCAGTTGAAAAAGCAATCGAGTCTGACCCGACATACGGAATGGCTTGGTACAACAAAGCTTGTTTCTTATCATTACTAAATCAAGTACCAGAATCGTTAGAAGCATTGAAACGTTCGATTGAAATTGATGTTAAAAATGCTAGGAGATCAATTCGAGACTTTGACTTCAAAAATGTAAAAATTGAAGACGGATTTAAGAGAATTCAAGAAGTAGTAGTTTTGGAATCAATTAGACAAGGTTATCACACATTGGGCGCAATAGTTTGGACAACATATCTAGATAGAGTTGATGCGGAAGAGGGATTAAGAAAATTAAAAGAAAAAGGACTCATAGTACAAAATGAAAAACGTGATGGTCTACAAAAAATTCCAATTTATGATCTTGCACCCAATGTTGCAGAAAAAATTGGTAAAGCAAAGAAGGGATTATTTGGAGTCACAAGAAAAACATTGTCAAGACCAATTAAGAATTTAAAAGAATTAAGTCTAGCTATTCAATCTGCAAAAGAAGCAATTGAAGAAGTAGATGTGGAGAAAGCCATGAATGTTTTTGAAGAATTTACAGATACCGCAAAATCAGGGGAACAGATGATTGAAATGTTCTTAGATGAACATAGAGAGATAAGATTGTGGCAGATTAGATTAAAAGATAGAGGAGAAGATTATCTAATAGACAAGAAAGATAAGATGCTAACATTGTTTGATAACATCGAAGTAACAATTACTAAAAAACTCAGAAATGAGATTTCTTAATTATTCTGCAGACAAATCCCAGTAGCTCGCATCTTCTTGTTTTTCTGTAGGCTTTTGAAGATTTTTCCATTCTTTGAACGAGCGAACATATAATTTTGCATTAGGCAAACCTGCAGATTTTAATGCATAATATGCCAATCCAGAAAGAGTGCCCACACTACCACAATAGGTAATTATTTCTGAATTTCCAGTAATACCACGATTTTCAAGTAATCGCTTCATGTCATCTTTTGGACGTAAAATTTTATCTTTAGTAGCAAGTGTTCGGTAAGGCAGGCTAATTGCGCCTGGAATATGTTGTTCAAGAAAATTCAGTCGTTCTCTATTGTCAATCAAGATTACATCATTTCGTTCTTTTGCACTTTGCAAATAATCAGCGGTTGCCAGAATATTTGGTTGTAAATTCAAAGTGTGTTCTTTATGTTGTATTTCAGGAATCTTAGAATCGCTTTCCAACTTGAGGGATTTCCAATTACTATAAGTAGTTTCAAGCAAACTAACATCTGAATGTCCTAGATATTCAAAGGTCCAAGCTACTCTTGATGCAAGAGCACCAAAAGTATCATCATAAACAACAACTGATGTTTCACTATCAATTCCCATAGTGTTCATGAGTTTCAAAACATTCTCTGGGCTATCATCAGACAAAAGAGTTGCCAAAGGTAAATTTACAGCAGTAGGAATATGATCTTGTTTGTAATCATCTTCCCTTCTTACATCAATTACTCGAACACTTTTGTCTCTTATTTCTGAACGTAAAGAATCGATATCCGTTGTTATTTTACCAGAATCTGTCAAGCAGCACATTCACCCTTTCCAGTTTTTGTGTGATAACTAGTATCATCACCATAATCAAGGTAAAAATCAGGATCCTTTTCTTTTGTTGGAGGAATTGTCAGTGGTTCTAAAACTTTTTTGATATCATTGATAGATTTTATTTCAGAGTCTTCATTGTTATTTACAACTCTATGAATCCAAGATTGAAGAGTGTCGTCAGATTTCTTATTTTGTTTGAATAGTTCAATGATTTTTAGAATTACAGGGATTACTCTTTTTGCAGGAACCCTAAGACATGTTAGGCCCAACATTGTATCACCATCAGAACGCCCACCTAAAGACATCTGATAATTTGCATACATGTCTTTTCCAACACGTCCTCCACCTCCAAAGAAGCCAATAGTTGCAATTCCATGTTGGCCACAAGAATTTGGACAGCCGCTTATCTTAATAGAAGAATCACTCAAATCATCGTCTTCATCAAATTTTAATTCAAGTAATTTTCTTTGAATTTCTTTTGCCAGTCTGTGTGAGTTTGTCAAAGCAAGATTACAGGAAGTTGTTCCTGAACAGCCAATTGGGGCAGTCATTGTTAATGCACCAGATTTTGCTAGTCCTGACTCTAGAAGATTGGAATACAAACGTGGTAAATCATCTTCATGGACGTAACGTAATGCTACATTTTGTACAAACCCAAACCTAGCTTTACCCTCAGAAGAGAAGTCACGAATGAGGTCTGCCAATGCGTTAAGTTGACTGGCAGTAATATCGCCTGCTTCAAGAGTGATAAAGATAGAATGATAATCAGATTGTTTTTGTTTAACAGTATTTGTTTTGAGCCATCTTGCATAACCGTCAGGAATAGAATTACCACTTTCATCAGTAATTCTAATTGGTCGTTTGATTTCATTTGGAGTATGAACGACTTCTAGTTGAGATATTACTGATTGAGTAGCTCTTACAATTGCTCTTTCTTTTAGAACTAGATTTTGGAATTTTTCCCACCCCATATCATTTACAAGATAACGCATTCTATTTCTTGCCATATTTTTTCTATCGCCAAGTCTATCAAAGATTCTCAGTACTGCCATTGAAGTATAAACCAAATCTTCTTCAGGAGTAAACTCTTCTAATTGATATCCGACAAAAGATTTATTCCCCAACCCACCACCAAGGAAAATTTTGAAGCCTCTTTGAGTATTTCCATCAACTTCTCTGGTTTGTGGAATTAATCCAACATCAACCATTCTTACCATTCCGTGTTTCTCACAACATGTGAAGTTAAATTTGAATTTACGTGGAAGATTTTGAACCATAGGATTTCTCAAAAAGAATCTTGCTATCGCAAGTGCATATGGAGTTGAATCAAATTCTTCGTCAGGACAAACACCGGACAAAGGACTACACATCACATTTCTTATTGTATTTCCACATGCTTCTCTTGATGTTAGGCCAACTTCAGCAAGTCCTCTAAATATCTCTGAAACATCTTCAAGGACAACCCAGTGCAGTTGAATGTTTTCTCTTGTTGAAAAGTGTGCGCTGCCTATTGAAAATTGTTCACTTAGTTGAGATATTTTTTCAAGTTGATGTGGATAAATTTCGCCCGCAGGAATTTTTATTCTAACCATGGCATAATCCCCAGTCATTCTGGTACCATATGCACCATGTTGAAGTCTAAATCGTCTAAAACTAGCCTCGTCATATTTTCCTTGACGGAATAGTTTTACTGTCTTTGCAAAATTATCTGCTTCCTCTACTCTAGACCAATCAATTTTAGGCTTCACAGAATCAGGTCTAGATTGTTTTAGATTAGATACAGTCAATTCAAAGAAATTCCTTTGAATTTAGTTATAAATTTATGATATATGGAGGTTTTAGGAGAAAAATTTTCAGCAAAGTACATAATTTTCCTGTTTTTTACTTCTTTGCTAATCTCAATTAGATTAAAACCATTAGCATTACCTAATTTTTTAAAAAAATTGTGAGAACGTATTAATGGGTTTAGAGAATTAACATGACATGCAAGAAGCAACAGTTGCAGAAAAATCATCCAAAATATTTACAGATGTACGTGAAGTTGAAATCACACGAGCAATTGTAAATGAATTTCATGAAGTTTTAATTGATAGAGCAGATTCAGATGTCATTATTATTGGTGCAGGACCTGCAGGATTAACAGCAAGCAGGGAACTTTCAAACATGGGTTACAAAGTTCTTGTCATTGAACAGAACAACTACCTTGGAGGAGGTTATTGGTTAGGAGGATACATGATGAATCCTGTCACAGTCAGAGAACCTGCACAAAAAATTTGGGATGAATTGGGAATTCCATACAAAAAAGTTTCAGAGGGATTGTATCTAACACCAGGACCACATGCAGTATCAAAGTTAATTGCAGCTGCATGTGATGCAGGAGTAAAATTCCTAAATCTTACAAAGTTTGATGATTTAATTATGAAAAATGGTAGAGTGGTAGGAATTGTTGTCAATTGGATGCCAGTTTCAGCATTACCACGTAACATAACATGTGTTGATCCAATTGCTTTGGAAGCAAAAGTGATCATTGACGCATCAGGTCACGATTCTGTTGCAGTAAAAAGACTAGTAGATAGAGGACTAGTAAAATGGAAAGGAATGAATCCAATGTATGTTAATGAAGGTGAGGAACATGTTGTTCATAAAACAGGCGAGGTATTTCCAGGACTTATTGCAGCAGGCATGTCAGTTACTGAAACATATGGACTAGCAAGAATGGGTCCAACATTTGGTTCAATGCTATTCTCAGGAAAAAGAGCAGCTGAGATTACTGCAGCAAAAATCAAAGAGTTAGAAAGATAAGCCGTTATAGCAAAAATATCTCATTGAAAACTGGTAAAATTATCCTATATGATGAGCCTACAGTTCCTGAAATTCAATTACAGAGATTAAAAAAATTTCTCACAGAAATATTTCCAGTTGAAATTGAGACAAGAGGAAATATCTTTCAAGGTTCAAGCAATAATATATCTAAAAAAATTGCAGGTTGTAGAATTTTTGATTTAAAAAAACCATTTAAAAAACATAGTCCTTCGATTGAAGATGTACAGATAGAATTAGAAAACAAAGACATGTCCGAGAGAGAAGAAATGACATTATATGATGGATTTGAATTTCATAATGCAATTACTGAATTAATTCCAATGAATGAAAACATAAGAGGTACACTACATATTATTTTTACAAATAAGCTTACATGTACATTTGATGAGAGTGACTTTAGATATCATGCAAGAGCCTTAATTGGAACAAATCCTACAATTATTTCAACAACAGGAATCATAGAGGCCCCTGCAAAACCAAAACAATACTATCTAGATCTAATGACAAATTTTTCTGAGAAAAAAGTAGAAGAAACCAAGAAAAAATATACAGGTGAATTTTTAGAATATCACGATTCACGAATATCAGAAATCACAGAGGGGTACCTACTACAAGCCATAATTTATTATGAAACAGGAGAAGCATTTTGTGATCATAGAGATTGCAGGCTATTTAACGCTCACTGGCAGAAAGATCTTTTTTTCTCACAATTAGAAAACAAAAGATTTTGCAAAAAGCATCAAGAAATTTTAAATGAATTAAAAAATCAAAGTTGATAGATACAAATCTTATGTTTATGTCCAAAGAGTATATTCACTTAAATTATTGAAACATAGGAAGGTCAATTATCATGATGGCAGCAGATGAAGGTGCAACAGTACTTGAAACAAAAGATGACGGTCCAAAAATTCCAAATGAAAAGAAAACAAAGTTCGATGTAGTCATCATTGGTGCAGGTCCTTCAGGATATACAGCAGGAATTTATTGTTCCAGGGCAGGCTATGATACGTTGATTTTATCAGGAATACTACCAGGAGGACAATTAGTC
>Ga0208748_1000262_pt1 | contig 27411 bp, 26 predicted proteins | sample Knorr_S7_td_Bott_FD_185599 | JGI IMG/M metagenome (GOLD analysis project Ga0208748, IMG submission 185599) | Marine microbial communities from Southern Atlantic Ocean transect - Knorr_S7_td_Bottom_ad_4513_LV_A (SPAdes) (version 2) | ecosystem: Environmental > Aquatic > Marine > Oceanic | place... | reverse complement strand
CCCATGTTGTTTTCTCCCCCAACCATTATCCCAAGTACTTTACGATACACTTTGGATTTTAATTCATCAGAATTTACATAGAGTACAATTTTCTTTGGAGTGATTTTTGTAACTTTGAGAATATTTACAATATCATTAATAGTTGATTGTAGTAAATTCTCAGATTGTATTGATGTAGCATCAACATCATCTTGCGAATAAGCTGGCCAATCTGATTTTGACACTGAACCATCACCGCCAAGCTGTTCCCACATTTCCTCAGCTATGTGTGGTGCAAATGGAGATAACATTGCAACTCGTGCAGAATTTATTTTGTATAATATTCCTGAAACATTCTCTCTGCCTTTAGCTTGCACTCTTTTGTTATACCAACTCAAGTCTGATTCAAATGAAAATAGTATGTCATGGAGTGCTTCACGTAATCTCATTTTCTCAATTGATTCTGTAACTTGAGCAATCATCCTCTGAGATTTTGATAAAATCCATTTATCTTCAGCCTCCAAGCCTGAAATCGGATCATTTTTGAGCCTAGAGCACTCATCTAACAGTGATAACAGCTTGCTTTGAATTCCAATAACTGACTCCATGTTAAAATCAGCATCTTGGAGTAGTTCTGCTGATGATATTATAGCTAATCTAATTGGGTCCGCCCCATGTTCTCTAATTGCTGAACGAAGTGGAATAATATTTCCCATACTCTTACTCATTTTAGCTCCATCCATCATTACTGAACCATTAACTACAATTTCTTTTGGCCATAATTTTTTCTCAAATATTGCTACATGGTTTAACACAAAAAATGACAAGTGGTTCTGCACCAAGTCTCTACCTGAATGTCTTGAATCAACTGGGTAAAAGTAATTGAATTCTTTTTTCAATGTTTCAATGACATCCTCTGCAAGCTTGGATGTACTAGCAGCTTTATTCACATCTCCTTTGTCAAGTAAAATATAATCAAACAATTCATGTGTCAGATTCTCAGGTGTTACAGTTCCATCATTTACAAATCGTGATATGGTATAGTATGCCATGTAGATTACTGAATCTGAGAGTGATTCAACAATCCAATCTTTATCCCATGGTAGTTTTGTACCCAACCCTTGTTGTCTTGCACATGCTCGCTCATGTAACCAATCAATTACTTCTTTGAATTCTGTTTTGATGTTATTTGGTAGAATATTCATCTCATCAAAGCAATTGCGAGCTTGCACCTTCCACTCCTCATCACCGTAATTCAAAAACCATTGATTATTCAAAATCTTCACAACACATAGAGTTCCACAACGACAATGTACTGGTGCATTCTCAAGGACAGGGAATTTTTCTAAATGTTTATTCTCTGCTAACCAATCTCGTACTTTATCTCGGCCAAACTTTACTTTTTCATTATTGAAATCTCCACATCGCTCATTTAATTTTCCATCAGTAAACTCTTTGAGGTATAATTCTTTGGTAGCTTCTTCTAATTTTTCATCTGACTGATGAGTCACACCCAACTTTTCACAAATCTGCTGAGCTGGGAATTTGTCATATCCTTCTGTAACTATGATTGAGATTGGCTCAATTTTTACGGCTAGTTCATGCCCTTTAGCCTTCAAATCTAAGAGTGCTTGGTAGTCTTTTGGTGCGTGGCCAGGCACTGACATTACAAGACCAGTCCCCATTCCAGGCTCTACGAAATCTGCAGGTAATATTGGAATGTCTCGTCCATCATGAGTTTTTGCATATTTCCCAATGATGTCTGTCCCTGCAATATCGCCATCCTCTGTTATTACTTTATCAAAGAATTGTAACTTGTATGCACATTCTTTAGATACTATCCATCGCTCTCCATCAACTGTTAATTTTTTGTAAATTGTATTTGGATTAACCCACAAGTTTGTCACACCAAAGATTGTTTCAGGACGTAACGTTGTAACTGGGAAAATAAATTCACCAAAGACAAACTTTACCAAGAAATTCTTATCATCAATCTTTGGTTCAACATCCCCCATTGTATCGTGTTGGGACACTGGATTACTATCATTAGGACACCAACCAACTGGATGACTCCCCTGAATTATTTTTCCATTCTCTTTGAGTGTGGTAATTTGCCATTCAATAAATTTCTGATAACCCGGAACTATGGTGGTAAACTCTCGACGCCAATCAATGGAGTAACCCATCTCAATCATGCCAGACTTTATCTCTTCATGAAAATAGTCTGCAATTTTTATTGGCTCAACAAATGTTTTAATTGCGTCTTCAGGAACTTTGTATACATTTCTCAATCCATCAAGAATTTCTCTCTCTCCTGCTTGAATTCGTTTTGCCATCCCTAATACTGGAGTTCCAGTATAATGGAATCCCATTGGGAATAACACATTGTATCCTTTCATTCGATAATACCTTGCATGAACATCAGCTAGTGTGTATGTTCTGCCATGTCCGATATGTTGCGGAGAATTTGGATATGGATAAGCTACTGTAATGAATTTTTTTGGTTTCTCATTTGGATTTGTTTCAAAGTCTTTTGATTCATTCCATACTTTACGCCATTTTGTTTCTATTTCATTCCAGTTAATTGTCATAGTATCATCCTAAAATCATTGATTTTGCTTTGGCTATTGCCTGCTCTTTTTTAGATGTGTCTTTTCCTCCACCTTGAGCAAATTTAGAATCTCCACCTCCAGAACCACCCAAAATAGTTGAGATTTCACGAGCAATCGTGCCTGCATCAACGCCTGATTTCGTACCTGCAAATATCATTACTCTAATTGTTGGACCTGCCTCAAAAATTCCACAATAGGCTGCAGTATCGTCTTTTCCAACTAGCTTCTTTCCAAAGTTTTGATGGAAATAATCATCATAAGACTCATCAGCAGTAAAACACAATTTGTTACTCACAGAAATTTTTCCAATATCTCCAGAGTTTCCAGCTAACACTTCATCAAGTAGTATGGGAATTAGATCACGCGATTTTTGTTTATTTTCCTCTCTAATATTTTCTTTGAGTTGTTTTTGTGCAGACTCTTCAGCATTTTTTACTTGCAATACTTTTTGTTGCTCAACGTATGCAGTAGCTGTTGGTCCTGATACAAACTCTAAACGAACTACACCATCTTGAATTCGTTTAGTCTTTGTAATTTTAATTAGTTCTATATCGCCTGTTGTTTTTACATGTGTACCACCACATGCCTCAATGTCTTTATCAGCAATTGATACTATCCTAACTGACTTTACTGGAACTACACCGCCCTGATAAATTCTAAATCCATATTTCTGTTCTGCAGTTCCTCTATCATAGTAATCAATTGAGACAGGAATATTTTCTTGCACCATTTGGTTAGCTGCATCCTCAATCTGTTGTACTTGGGAATCAGTTAATGATGAATGATGTGTAATATCCAACCTTGCATGATCTACATCTTTGAATGCAGAGTGTTGCCAAATCCATGAACCAAGAATCTTTCGTGATGATGTGTTTAGTATGTGAGTACTTGTGTGGTTTTTTGTAATGTTTGCACGTCTAGTTACATCAACAAAACATGTTACTAAATCTCCTTCTTTTGGAATCACACCTTCAAGCTCGTGCAAAATAATTCCTCCGTGTTTATTCACATCAATTACTTTACTACCTGCTATGGTACCAAAGTCTGGTTCTTGTCCTCCACCTCGTGCGTAAAATGATGTCCTATCAAGCACAACTCCTTTCTCAAAGACTTTGAGGACTTTGGCTTCAAACTTCATTGGGTCATCTTTGTAAAATAGCATTTCAGTTTCTGCTATTCCCTCTAACTCTAATTGCACCATTGGTTTTTTCTTATCTGACTGGTGCAAATCAGATAGTTTTGCATAAAATGATGAGGGGATTTCAGTAATTGCATCAACTTCCTTGAGGTATTCAGGTGTAATTCCATCTGATTCGTATAGTGTGATTAATTCATCCACTGTTGGTACTCCTTTACCTCGAATCTTTTCAGCCTTTTTCTTCATGTGGATTTTTGATTCCTCATATCTGCCTGATTCAATTTTTAGAATTTCTTTAACGTCTCCTCTTTTCTCATCAAGTTCTGGATACGTATCTTTCAAATAATCAATGTGTGCATCAATTAACTCATCAATGTCTAATTTCAAATTAAGACGATTAATTGTTCCATTGATTCGTCTCAACATCATTCGCAAGTTATACCCACCACCAACATTACTTGGCAATGCGCCATCAGCAATTGCAAATATCAAAGTTCTCAAATGATCAGCAATTAGATAAACTCCTTCTAGTGGTGTTATCATGTTTGATAATTGTGAATCAGTAACTCCTGCAGCCTTTATCGCATGACGTCTAACCACATTTAGATCATCAAACTTGTCAATGACTCGGGCAATTTCTGTAAAGTATTTTCTCAACACATTAGAATCTGAATCAATTCCAACTTTTTCAAATAACATTTGGTTAATTGGACCAAAACAGCAATCATAGGCTGTAGGTGTTCCATTTGTAATCCATGCAAATCTCTCAAGCCCTGCACCCATGTCAATCACTCTCTGGTCAAGTGTAGTGTGCTGACCTAACTCCCCTTGAAATTCAGTAAACACTGCATTACCAAGCTCTAATCCTTGTACAAAATATTCTAGTGATGGACCAAACGAGCCGCCACCAGCCCAAACATCCTCAACAAAAACTACTTCTTCTTTTTTAATTCCAAATTGTTCTGTTAGTAATCTATAATCCAAATCAACACATTCATCTTTCCAGTATCCGCCCAAATCAGGAACACTGTGTTGTCCTATCATGCAAAAAGATGAAAAGTGTCTACCTGTAACTCCAACATTTTCTAAATCCTTGAATCGCAAACATGTCTGTGGTACTATCAGTGGATTTGCAGGAAACTCAAAGACTACCTTACTACCCATTATTCTTTGAAAGTCAACTATTGATGCAATTGTAAAATACAAGTCATCACGCCATCGACAAACCACAGGATACCTGCTCACTGATGTGTGATTGTTTTTAACAAAAAATTCTTCTACTTGCTTCCAAGCTTGGGTATAATCAAATCGTTTTGTTGTAGGTGGGTCTCCAATGAATGAATACGTATCAGTCCCATCATCAGGACACAAGTCTCTATCAGCGTTGAGTGTCCAAAAGAATCTGCCACATTTTGTGCATGCTTTTCTAGTGAATCCTTGTTCTGCGAATAGTTTGACATTGTAATATTTGTCAGGGTCTGATGAGAATTCTTTTAGAATCTGATTTTTATCCAATGTTGGTGACTCTAATTCCCTGATATTAAGAATTAACGCTAGGATGGTCTTTAAGAAAACTATGCTCAATTTTTCGGTAAAGAATCACCACTTAATCATAGATTAAATAGAATATCCTTTTCAGATTACTCATGTTTGGGAAAAAACCAGAACTCTCTATAGGAACAAATGTTTTCTCTACTAAAAAAAATGGAGAATTTTTTGACTTTATCTTTGGAACCGTTACAGGTATTGAGGATAATAAAGTTGGAATTAATGGCATTATTGTTAATCCCGTAGGCCTCAAAAACAAACTTGCTCAAGGAAAGACTGGTGAGCGTTCCCGAGAAATTTTACAATACCCAACTCCTGATAATGTTGTATTAGCTTTAGTGTATAGAGTGGAGCATGAAAATTATACAGGAATTCTTGATCTTGATAAAGACAAGTGCGATCTAATCCCACCACAAGTCTATGGAATGCTTGATGGATGGATTCGAGAATCAATACCTGAATTCATCAATTCAGTTCTATCATTACCTGTAGGAGATAAACAAGATGAAGCAAAACGAATTTTAAAAAATAGAATGGACACTCTAACTGATAAACATCTCAAAAGAACTCTCTACGCTGTTTGTAGAAGTCTGAAAATTTTAAACTAAAATTCAAATTTCTAGGCATAATTTCTCCATAGTTTTATATTATGCCCCAAGAAAATCTCGATACAATGGAATATGTTTACGCTGCTTTACTTCTTCACAAGCTAGGAAAAAACGTTGATGAGGCAAACCTCAGTTCAGTTGTTAAAGCATCTGGCGCTGAAGTTAATGAAGCCCAAGTTAAATCTCTAGTTGCAGCATTAGCCGATATTAATATCGATGATGCAGTTAAAGCCGCACCTGTAGCAGTTGCAGTAGCAGATGCACCAGCAGCCGGTGGAGAAGCAAAAGAAGAAAAGAAAGAAGAGCCAAAGAACGAAGAAGCAGCCATGGAAGGTTTGTCTTCACTATTTGGCTAAGCGCTTTTACTTTTTTTCAATTTAATTTTCTAAATACAAATAGATTTACTCCTTCCCAACCATAATCTACAAAGCAACCTAGATCATTTTTAGAAAGTACATTTTTGTTAATACATTCATTGAGAAATTGTAATGAACTTACTGCCCCTGTATTTCCTGTTTTTCTCATCAAGTCATAACTGAGTTTAATTTTTGTCTTATTGATTTGGCATTTTTCTGAAACATAGTCTACAAATTTATTTCCTGCAGTATGCATTCCCCATATCTTTATTTTTTTAAAGTCATTTGGAATTTTTCTGCGTAATTCTTTGATGTTTTGTGCTGAAAGATTGGCAACCCCCTCTCGGAGTTTTTTTGGTTCTAGCTTCATATCAAAAATTATTCTATATTTTTTATCTGGAGACATTTTAATTGTAGCCTTTTTTTCTATGTTTTTTGTATCCTTTAGATTGAGAATTGATTTTGAATCAATGTGAATTTGTGCATTTTTTGTCTTTTTTTGTGTAATAATTGTCGATGCTGCACAATCACTAAAAATCAAAAAATAGATTAAATTATAAAAATTTGTTTTATCTTTTTTTGTGATATGTTTTATCTGCTTTATTCTATCTAAAAACCATGGAGTATAATGAGTACCAATCATTACAAATGCATCATCTTTTTTGTTCATCAAAAAGTAACCCATAGAATTTAGTATTGATTCTGAAAATGCAGAACATGCTAATCCTTGAAAGTTTTGTGTTCTGATATCTTCTCTAAATGATAGTTTTGGAATTAATTCAACTGTTGGTGATGGATCTAGATACTGTTGGTTATCGTTAATTGTGATGAATAATCCTATTTTTTTAGGATTGACTCTCCGTAGAGATTTTTTTGCATTATGGTAATACATTTCATTTAGACTAACATCTGATTCAACAAAATCACCTTTCTCAAAATCAATCTTTGAGAAATCATATGATTTGTAGACGTACTCTATTCCTAACTCATTTTTTACGTATTCTCTAACATCTTTGTCTATCTTTTTCTTTAGAAAATCATCGACAATCTCTGATATTGAATAACGGAATTTAGATCTTGTAAATACAATATTTGATAGATAAGCTGATGGCATTCTATTGAATGCTTTTCAGCAATTTATCAAGTTTCTCAAAAAATTCATCAGTGTATTTGTGCTCAGGTAGGTCAAATCCTAAAATTATCGTTTTTAATTCTGTACTCTCCATCATTTTGATGATTTTCTCTTTACACTCATCTACAGAACCTGATATGACTAGTTCATCAAGCAATTTGTCCCCTACATGTTGTGCAGCTTCTTTTAATCCCCCTTTATCAAACGCATTCTTTATTTTTTTTACATCTTCTTGAAAACCCGCATCAACTAGTGGGATTGCATAAAATTCATTTGCACCAATATATCCTGCCAATGTCATTTTTGCTTGATTATAATCTTCTGCAAAATATGTGGGAATAATTGAAATCACATTAAATTCCTCTTTTGGTTTTTTTACAGATTTTAATGTAGATTCAATCAGCTTTAGATGATTTAAAATTTGATCTCTTGGTTTTAAAAAAAATATCACACCATCTACGTTCTCAGCTGCCTGTTTGGTAGTTTTTTCACCAACTGCCGCCCAATAAATTGGTCCTGAATATTTTGATTTTATAAAATTAGTATAATCCCTTAGTCTTGAGAGTGGTTTTTTAAATTCCATTTTCCATAATTTCTCAATAATTATTGGTGCACTAGTACCAATCCCTAAGACAAATTTTCCATTAGTTTTTTTAAAAATCTGGTTTGCATAATTGGTAATTTCATCCTGTGATCTTGAAAATACGTTAATTATTCCTGTACCAAGTTTTACATGATTTACTTTATCACTGATTTCTGATAGTACATCCAATGCATTTACTCCAAAAAATTCTGGATGTGTTTCTGGCACCAAAAAATATTCTACAGAATTCTTATCTGCAATCTGAGCTGCTCTAATTATTGCATCCCTTTTAGCCCTTATTCCAAGCTCAATACCGATTTCTGTCACAAAATTCCTACGGATTTTCCTCTAGTATAAAATCTTAGGAAGTATGGGTGTTTTTTCCATCTAAACTTCTCAGTGCATCAACGAAAGCCTCTGGAAGTGTTGGATGAGCATGAATTGTTTGAATCACATCTTTTGGTTTTAGTTTTAATTTAATTGCCAATGTTGCCTCTGCAATTATTTCACTTGCATGTGCACCGACAATTATTGTACCTTGTAAAATTCCATTTTCCTCAAAAACCTTGACAAACCCACGCGTATCTCCCAAACAATTAGCTTTTGCATTCACTATCATGGAAATCTCTTTTGAATTTCCTTTACATTTTCCAACAATTGCAACTTCAGGATATGTGAATATACAAAATGGAACTGTAGAATAGTCCATAGTTTTATTTTCACCCAAAATATTTTGTGCTGCAATTTCTCCTTGGTATGATGCTACGTGGGCAAGCTCATATTTTCCTGTAATGTCACCTATTGCATAAATATTTGATAGATTTGTTTGCATGTGATCATTTACTATAATTCCATCATCATTCCAAGTAATTCCTAATTTGTCAAGCTCTTCGGTGTTAAAGTTAGGCACTCTTCCAGTACTAATTAGAATTTTTTCAGGATTTATTTCATTTTCATTTATCATCACTTTTCCATCTGAAATCTTCATTGAGGATTTAGTCATTACAGAAATTCCATCTAGTTTCATGTATTTCTCAATTGCAGTCCCTACTTCTTTTGGTAGACCTGGTAACAATGAATCCTCCATTTCAACTAACCAAATTTTACATCCTAGTGCATTGAGAATAGATGCAAACTCGCATCCACTATATCCTCCACCCACAATTAAAATAGATTCAGGAAGATTTTCTAATTCAAAAATAGAGTCAGTTGATAGAATTTTTCCAACTAAATTCTCTGCATGAAAATCTTTAGGTTTACTTCCAGTAGCTAAAACAATATTTTCTGTATCCAAAGTTCTATCATTTACTATGACTTTATTTTGAGATTCAATTTTTGCGTGACCTTTTATCACCTCTATTTCATTTTCTTTAAGGAGATAGCTTATTCCTGATGCTAGTTTTGCTACAGTTGATTTCATTTTTGCATTCAAAACAGAATAATCGATCTCAACATTACTGTTAATGCCAAATTTTTTAGCTGATTTTGCTTTTCTTACAATATCCCCCATTGAATGAAGATATTTTGTTGGAATACAGCCTTTATGAGTACATGTGCCCCCTAAACCCTCTTTTTCAATTACACAAACCTTTGCACCCTGCTTTGCTAGGCTAATGGCGCAAACATAACCTGCAGGACCAGCTCCGATAATTACTGCATCATACATTGAACTTGGTGTCATTCATACGGCAATAAATTTTGCCAAGGTCATCTTTTCAATAACCAATTATTAGTTGAGAATTTTTCATCTGCCAATTTTTGACAGGATTTTAGTTCTTCCTGATTTAGGTTATAAGAAACAAGTTTGCATCCAAAAACATCACTAGTACTGTCTTTTAGAGCCTCAGAAACCTGCTCAAATGTTTTTGAAATACCTACAACTCTATCTTTCACATCTGAAATTTTTTTATCACTAATCTTCTCTATTGGGACACTTAGTAAGGAAAACATTTTTTCAAAATCTACTTTTAATAAAATAGTTCCATGTTGAAGTAGTGTATTGTTTTTTCTGGTTTGTGCATTTCCACAAACTTTCTTTTCATTGACTGTGACATCATTTAATGGTGAAAACTTTGCATCAAGTCCAAGTTTTTTTAATGCTTGAATTACTATTTCACTAATTTCTTTGTATGATTCTAAAATACTCTGAGGAAAATTCTTTGTAACAAACGAGTATGTCAACTCCATATCATGAAATACTGCACCACCTCCAGTTATTCTTCTAACCACATCGATATTTTGTTCTAAACATTTTTTGTAATTGATATCATCTGTGCTTTGAAAATACCCGATTGAAATACAAGGCTTTGACCATCCATAAATTCTTAACACAGGATCACTGCAATTGTAAAGTAAAAACTCATCAATTGCCATGTTTAATGATCCAATGTTATCTCCACTCTCTAAAACTCTAATTTTCTCAAATTTCATTTTCTATCATCACATGTTTTAAGAATAATATCTGTTAGCGAATCTATTTCAAATCCAAAAAATTCAGAGTTTTCTAAAATCAATTGAATTTTATTTTTCAAATATTGTTTTTCTAATTTGATTCCACATAGTCCATACTCTAATTTCTCAATTACTTCTTCAGGATGAATAAAAAAATCCCCTGTAATTTTTATTGAATGAATTAATTGTGATTCTTGATTATATGACATGTTGATTTTTACAATTTTTCCTAGTTTTGATGTAGATGATACTGAAATAATTTTATCTATGTCTGAATCCAATCTATGATTCCTTTGGTATCCATCGTAGATTCAATTGTCGTGCAGCCTTTACCTCATCTAGTCTCCCAGGCGTAGTATAAGGGGCATTTTTGACTAATTCAGGCTCTTCTTTTAGTTCTTTGATGATTGTTTTTAGAACTTTGGCATACTCATCTAGTGTCTCCTTACTTTCAGTCTCTGTTGGCTCAATCATTAGGGCCTCTTTGACAATTAATGGAAAGTAAATTGTTGGTGCATGAAAACCATAGTCTATAATTCTTTTTGCAATGTTTATGGTGCTTTTTTCACCAAATTTTTTAGCAGATATGACAAATTCATGTGCACATCGTCTATCATATGGTACATCAAAGTCTTCTTTAAGCAAACAAAGAAGATAGTTTGCATTTAAAACTGCAATCTTTGAAATTTTTTCAATATTAATTCCCCAAGATTTAATGTATGCTAGTGCACGTACAATAATTCCAAAGTTTCCATAAAATGAATGTAATTTACCAATAGTTTTTTCATTCTTTGAATCAAAAATAAATTTCCCATTTTCTTTTTTAATTCTTGGAACTGGTAGATAGTCTTCAAGAAATGATTTCACACCTAATGATCCCCCTCCTGGCCCTCCTCCCCCATGTGGAGTTGAAAATGTTTTGTGCAAGTTTAGATGCATCATATCAAATCCTTGATCAGCTGGTTTACTAATTCCTAAAAGGGCATTCATGTTTGCACCATCACAATACATTAGTGCACCATTTTCTTTTGCAATATTTTTAATCTCTGATAAATTTTCTTCATATAATCCTAATGTGTTTGGATTTGTAATCATTACAACTGCAACATCTTTTCCTATTGCTTTTTTGAATTCATCAATATCCATGTTTCCTCGTTTGTCAGTTGGAATGGTAACTGTTTGGAATTTACACATTGCAGCAGTTGCAGGATTTGTTCCATGTGCAGAATCTGGAATAATAATTTTAGTTCTGGGTTCATTTTTTTCTGCAAAATATTTTTTGGCAATCATTACTCCAAGTAATTCTGATTGTGAGCCAGCAGCTGGTTGAAGAGAAAAGGCATCCATGCCTGTAATTTCTTTAAGAATCTCTTCTAATTCCCAAATTACTTCAAGGGCACCTTGGGCGTGACTTGCAGGCGTGTGGGGGTGAATATTTGCAAATCCTGGTAGTTTTGCAATGTCCTCATTTACCCTTGGATTGTATTTCATAGTGCATGAACCAAGGGGGTAGAAATTAGTATCAATTCCATAATTTTTTCTTGATAATTCAGTATAGTGTCTGATAATTTGAACTTCATTGACATTACATAATGGAAGAGATTCTCTTTTTAGTTCATCAGGTAAATCTACATCTTTTTCTTGAGCAGTATACTTTGTGTTTGCTTGGTTATAATTAAAAATTAATTTCATGTACTCACCATTGAAATATACGAATCAATGTCTTGAAGTGAATTTTTTTCAGTACAAGATATCAATAGTTTATTGTCTCCAAGATCTATTCCACCTAAAATATTGCATTCCATCAAATCTGCAATTATTTTTTCAGTTGGTTTTGGGGATTTTACTAAAAATTCATTGTAAAATGGATTCGTGTTGATTAACTCAAAACTATTCTTCTTTAATTTTTCTTGTAAAATGTGTGCTCTATGATATGATGCTCTAGCTACGTTTTGCAGTCCTGATTTTCCTAGTAATGCTAAGTAAATTGTTGCAGTTAAAGCTAACAATGTCTGGTTTGTTGTAATATTACTTGTAGCCCGCTCTCTTCTGATGAATTGCTCTCTTGCTTGCAGTGTTAAAACAAAACCTTCATTACCTTTCTCATCTGTAGTCATTCCTACTATTCTTCCAGGTAATTTTTTAGTCAAAAATTCCTTTACTGCAATATATCCCAGATAGGGACCTCCAAAACTTTTTGGAATCCCAAAAGATTGACCTTCCCCTACAACAATGTCTGCTCCAAACTCACCCGGTGTTTTTATTATTGCCAAAGATGTTGCATCAGAAATACAATTTATGAAAAGTGCTTTATTTTGATGAGCTTTTTCAATTAATCCTTGTGGGTTTTTGATATTTCCAAAAAAATCCGGAGTCTGAGAAATCACACATGCAGTGTTTTCATCAATTGAGTTTGTTATGGATAGTTCTGTCCCATCACAATATGTTTGCAGAACTTTGAGATAATTTGGATTAAGTCCATCATCTACAAAAATACCTTTTCGTTTTGTATGTGCACTGGATAGTAAGGCTGCTTCTGCTAAGGCTGATGCACCATCATACAGTGATGCATTTGAGACATCCATGCCTGTAAGTAGGCATATGAATGACTGAAATTCGTATAATACCTGCAAAACTCCTTGACTGGCCTCTGGCTGGTATGGTGTGTATGATGTGAGAAATTCTCCTCTTGATACTAGATGATTGATAACTGCTGGAATGTAATGATCATACGAGCCTCCACCTGCAAAATATTTCATGGGTGAATTTTTTTCTGATATAGAAGTCATGTAAGATACTAGGTCCATTTCACTTAGTGGCTCATCAAGATTTAGTTCAGAAAGTCTTGGTTTAAATTCTGAAACCAATTCATCTAATGTTGAGCATCCCACAACTGAAAGCATTTTAGAAATATGCTCTTTTGTATGTGGAATAAAGTTCATTGTTTATTCCTTATTTTGACCTACTAGTTTGTCATATTGTTCTTTAGAAAGTAATGAATCTAATTGTTCAGGATTGCTTGGTTTAATTTTCGTAATCCACCCTTCCTCATATGGTGATTGATTTATCAATTCAGGATGCTCTGACAATTTTTCATTAATCTCAATTATTTCCCCATCTATTGGACAGTAGATATCTGATGACGCTTTTACTGAATCAATTATTGCCATGACATCATTTTGCTTAAATGAACTTGCGACTTGAGGGAATTCAATTGATACTATATCTCCTAGTTGATCTTGTGCAAAATCTGTAATGCCTACAATTACATTTTGATCGCTAATTTCAATCCACTCATGTTCTTTGGTAAATTTTCTCTCTGTCACAGGGAAGACTGAAATTACCTCGTTAAAAAAAGTTGTTTTATTTTTTATAAAATCTAGTTGATACTATCTTTCCACTATAATATTTATCACCGATACCGATCTTAATTTCTTTCTCAATTGGATACTCTAAAGGAACAAAACAATATCCAATTGGTTTGCCAAGTGTGGGGGAAAAGCTACCTGATGTAACAACTCCTATCTCTTTTCCTTCATCAAATATTTTGTTACCTTTTCTTGCAACTCTTTTTGTTTCATTAATTTCAAAACCCCTCATTTTTTTCTCAACTTTTTTTTGCTTTAGTGCTGACTTTCCAATAAACTCTGTCTCAAATTTAACGGTCCATTTTAGTGGAGCCTCAAGTGGTGTGATTGTTTCATCAATATCATTTCCATATAGCATCAATCCAGCTTCTAGTCTAAGCGTATCTCGTGCACCTAAACCGATGGGTTTTATTCCATATTTTGAGCCTGTTTCCAATAATTTATCCCAAATCTGAGTTTGTTTTGAATCAAAAAATATCTCAAATCCATCCTCTCCAGTATAACCCGTTCTTGAAATGATGCACTCAACTCCATAAAGTTTTGATTCAAGTAAATGAAATGCTTTAAGATTTTCAATCTCCTCAACTCCTACATCACTTAGAATATTTTCTGCTTTTGGTCCTTGTAATGCTAAGAGTGCAAAATCATTTGTAACATTTTGAATTTCACATGATTTAACATTGTTTGTGATCCATTCAAAATCTTTTTTGATGTTTGATGAATTTACAACAATTACAAATTCATTTGAATTGATTTTACTAATTATGATGTCATCTATTATTCCACCTTCTTCATTACACATTGGTGAATAGATCGATTGCTTGTCACTAATTTTTGAAATATCATTTGTTATCAAATTTTGTATTTGTGATTCAACATCTCCACTGATTTTGAATTTACCCATATGTGAAACATCAAACAATCCAACGTTTTCTCTAACATTTTTGTGCTCATCAATAATTCCAGAATATTGTATTGGCATCTCCCATCCGTGAAAGTCAACCATTTTTGCTTTTAGTTCTAAATGATTTTTAAAAAATGGTGATCGCACATTAAATAAAATGTTATTATTCGTTATATGTTCATTGAATCGATGAGCTTAATTCGACCTAGTTGGCTAAAAATGAAAATTCCTTCAGGTGAAAATTATGTTAAAGTAAAAAAGACCATACAAAAATATAATCTTCACACTGTCTGTGAAGAGGCATTATGTCCTAATGTTTCAGAATGTTGGGATTCAGGTACTGCAACAATAATGATTATGGGTGATGTATGTTCACGTGGGTGTAAATTCTGTAATGTATCTACTGGAAAACCCTTTGAATTGGATACTGAGGAGCCACAAAATGTAGCCCAAGCAATTAAGGATTGGAATCTTCGTTATGTTGTAATCACCTCTGTTTGCAGAGATGATCTTTTAGATGAGGGTTCTGAGCATTTTGCCAAAACCATACAATGCATAAAATCTGAATGCCCAAATACAGTGGTAGAGTCTTTAATTCCTGATTTTAGTGGTAATGAAAAATTTATTGAAACAATAGTTAAAGTAAATCCAACTGTAATAGGTCATAATATTGAAACAGTCAAAAGACTGAGTTCTAAAGTTAGAGACACTAGAGCAAATTACAAACAATCATTGAATGTTTTAAAATATGTAAAAAAATTAAATTCTAATATTTTTACAAAATCTTCTTTAATGTTGGGGTTGGGTGAAACTGATCAAGAAATTCTACAAACTGCACAAGATCTTAGAGATATTGATGTTGATTTAATAACTCTAGGACAGTACATGCAACCATCACAGTTTCATCTTCCAGTAAAAGAGTTTGTAACTCCAGCAAAATTTTATCAACTAAAGATTGATTTAAAAAAATTAGGATTCTTACATGTAGAATCTGGCCCATTTGTTAGAAGTTCATTTAGAGCATCAGATGTAATTGAACTAATAACAAAATAATTCTTGCATAAAATATTAAAAAATTATTCAATTTTCAACTATATGTAGATAATTTGTATTGTATGTTGAGTTTTGTACATTTAGATGAGCAAAAATCAGATGCTCTATTCTCAAACATCTCTCCATATTGACTACATTTTTTTCTCAACTTACTGCCCTCATACTTCATTATGTTAAGAATGAATCCACTTTATAACATTTTTTCAAACAATAGATCAAAGAAAAAATCATCAATGTTGTTTCAAAAGAAATTATATTTCAATTAAAAATTAAAGACTAAACTTATGCTGGTTTGTAGTCTTTTGCTTTACTTGCAAGACTTTTTGCTTGAGCATCTGCTTTTTGCAAAATTTGCTCTTTTGTCTCATCTGTCATAAATCCTGATTCAATAGATACTGAACGTGCAGATTGTGAAGCCTTTGATAAGATTTGTGAAATGTTATCAGCAGTAATGTATGCTGCCTCAATTGATAGTGAAATTGCTTCTTGGTGTGCTTGTGCAAATTCACTTCTAATCTTCTCAACATCAATTATCATCTCCTCCTCAGAATATTTTATTCCAGCCTCTAATGCTGAGTTTAGTGTAATTCCTGCCTCTACTGGTTTGATATCTAATTTTCCTAATAGTGCTGCTAGTTTCTCATTGATTGCCTCACCTTTCTTTACTGGTGTTGTGTCCTTTGCAATCCAAATTGTACCTTGGTCGATTTTAGTTGGAATTCCTGCTTCTTTGAATTCTGTAAGCATTGGTCCTGGTGCAATTCCTGTGTTCTTTGCTGCAACTACAATATCGATACTTGCAACATCTCCACCACGTGCTGCCATCATGACTTTATTTTTTGCCAAGAGAACGTTTAGCTTGAATGGTGACATGTTTGTAAACAAGAACATAATTTGCCCCTTTAGTTCTCCAACCATTTCTTTAATTCCTGGAACATCTAGTGATTCCAATGCTTTTATTGCAATTTTATCTTTGATACTTACAAACTCTACTTGACCTTTGAGAGTTTTTCTTAATGGTAAAATTTGTGTAGAACGAACTTTATTCATTTTAATTATTGCAAACACTTTGTATTTTTTTGGAAGCTCTTGTAATTGCTGATGCATTTGGGTTTTTCTTTTAGGATAACTAGTTCTATTCTCATGCATGTTTCTTCTTTACCTCTTGCATTTGTTTGACTGGTTTACCCATTGTAGTCTTTATCATAATTTTTTTAATATTTTTCTCACCGTTTGGTAATTTCTTTTCAATTGCACTAATCACTGTATGTGCATTAACTGCTAAATCTTCATCACTCATTGTCTCATCACCAATTTTACATGCAAGTGAAAGTGATGCTCTTGTTCTAATTTTAATTGATGTTCTAAATCTTGCTAAAAATGCTGTAATGTCTGCATTAAATGGAACTGGTGTTGGCATTTTTCCTCTTGGACCTAAAAGTTGACCTAATGTTTTACCGACTGCTGGCATAACTTGTGTGTCTGCCAAAAAGAAATCATATTTGTTTATGAATTTTCTTGACTCTCTTTTGTTTTTTCCAAATTTTTCTAATTCTTCTGTTCCAATTACAGAGTCAGCATTTGCTGCTTTGGCTTGGGTTCCCATTTCCCCTGTTGCCATGACACAAACTGTTGCAGGAGAACTAGTCTTTGGAAGCTGAACTATATCGTTTAGTGCAAATCCTTTTTTCACATCAATATCTTTGAAATTTACTATCAACTCTATTGCTTGCTTGAATTTCCTCTTTTTTGAAGATGCTTTGACTTGTTTTACAACTTCTACTAGTTGTGTCTCTGTAATCATTACGAAGAAATTCGAGACTGCCTACTTAAAATCGTTTAGAGATTGAAAGATCTAAAGAAGAGTTTTATAAAAAAATTACACATTTCTATTAAATAATTACTAATTAAGATATGAAAATCTCTGAAAACCTACATATATTAAATCATAAACAAGGTTTTTGAACACATTGCATAGATTCGATGATTTGGATATGAAATTACTCTTTGAATTGACTCAGGATGGATCTATTTCTATTCCTATCCTATCTAAAAAACTAGGAATCAACGCATCTGTTCTTTATAGCAGAATTAAGAGATTGTTGAAGAAAAAATTAATCAAAAAATTTACTATTGATATTGATGACTCTCTTTTAGGAATAAGTGTAAAGGCATCAGTTGGAATTAATCGAGATCCAAAATTCAAGGATGCGATTCACAAACATTTCATGGACATTCCTGAAGTTATATCAATTTCAGAAATAACTGGCAGATTTGATATTATGATTCAAGTTTATACTCAAAATCTTGAATCTCTACATACTATAGTAATTGAGAAAATTGGAAAAATTGATGGTATTCAAAATACTGAAACTTTTGTAGAATTACAAAAAACCGATAAAGATCTTGTTTATTTAATCAAGTAATTATTTGAGTTTTTCATCCCATTTACCTTCATTGATTTCGGCAGTCATTTCTTTAGGAGTTTTTCCTTCTATTTTGACCCCTAATGCTACACACGTACCAATGATGGTTTTTGCAACTGATTTTAATGATGTAGCATAAGATTTCTCTAATTTTGTATTTGCAACTTTGATGATTGAATCAATTGTTACATCTCCTACCCAATCAGTACCTGATGTTCCAGATCCTTTTTGAATTCCTGCCTCTTTCATGATTAATGCGGCAGCTGATGGAATACCTATTTCAATTTCATATTTTTTTGTATCTGTATTGACAATTACTGTAACTGGAACTTTCATTCCCTCAAAGTCTTTGGTTTTATCATTAATTGCTTTAATGACTTCCATAATATTGACGCCAAGAGGACCTAGTGCTGGACCCAATGGTGGACCTGCTGATGCTCCTCCGCCTGTTACAAGTGCTGATACTTTTTGTTCTCCCATTTTAATTCAACTTTATACCGAAAATTTAATCCTTACTCTCTAAGCCCCTGGTACCAGCTTTAGATAGTTTGCATCTACTGTTACTGGTAATTGATATGCTGCATCCAACAAAACAACTGTAGCTTCTTCTTTTTCTACATCAATTCTTGTAATTGTTGCTTTCATTCCCTTGAATGGACCACCTGTGATTTCAATAACGTTATCGACTGCTAATAGTGAAACTGTTGATTTCTTTATGAGATATCCTTCAATATCTTTGAATTCTAATTCTCCTCTTAGTTGACCTCTGATGTGTCGTACTCCTTCTACTGCCATGTATGCATCACTTGGATTAATTGCCTCAATTACGACATAACCCTTTAGATTATCAACTAACAAAACAGATTGAATGTTAATTTGATTTGCATTGGCTTTAGCTTCTAATAATCTCAATACCACTTTTTCTTGTCCTCCAGTGGTTCTAATTGCAAACAAATGTGATTTTATTTCTTCTTCTTCTGACATTTTATCTTCCAAATGTGATTTTATTTCTTCTTCTTCTGACATTTTATCTTCCAAATGTGATTTTATTTCTTCTTCTTCTGACATTTTATCTTCCAAATGTAATCACAGAAAAGACAAACTGAATTATAAACCCGATGAGTCCTACTCCACCTATTCCTAATAGTACTAATCTTAGGTGCTGTTGATACTCATCCCTATCTGGTTTTTTGGTCATTTTCAATGTATTGACCATATTCTTCAAAGTCTGCCGTGGTTTCATTGCTGAAAATAAATAAAGTGTCCTTATATTCCTTATCGCATGGAACTGCTAGTTGCTTACGAAAATGATCCTGCAGGTCATAATATGGCAAAATTTCTTTCAAAAGAAATGACTAAAGACGGAGATCTCTTTCGTGGAAAATATTATGATCTACTAATTATTGAAACCCCTGCAATCTCTGCTGATTGGTTGGATGAAAAATATGATTATGATGGATTTGTATTTTTATCAAAACATGCCGCAGAATCCGGATTTTTGGCCTTAACTTGTCATTGTACTGGAAATTTTTCTGAAGCAAAGTTTGGCGGTAATGATAAAGAGATTGCAATCCCGCACCCTGATTTACAAAAACAATATCTCAAAGCATTAAAGCAAAACCAATCACAATTCTCAGAATTTCAAATTACTATGGAGGCAACTCATCACGGGCCAACTGCACTAAGCAAGCCCTCAATATTCATTGAAATTGGGACTACTGAAAAACAATGGACTGATGTAGAGTTGTGCAATTCTGTTGCAACTATAGTTCACCAGGTATTATCGCAACCAATTCCTAAAAACCCTGTTGCAATCTGCTTTGGTGGCACTCACTATCCTACAAAATTTACAAATGAATTACTTGAAGGAAAATACTCACTTGGTACTGTAACACCAAAGCATGCATTAGATAATCTTGATGAACAATTATTTTCTCATATTATTTCCCAAAACAGTACGGCAAAAACTGCATTACTTGATTGGGCAGGCTTGGGAAAAAACAAATCCAAAGTTGTTGAATTTTTAGAATCAACAAATCTTGAGGTCATTAAACTTTGAATCTTGATGAAAAGATTTACAAAAAATTACTAGATGTTCCAAAAGGTCAAATCACAACTTATGGCGAACTGGCAAAAGCAGTTGGACTAAAAAATGGACAAAGAGTTGTAGGTAGAGTGATGAACAAAAACCCATATCCTGTAATCATTCCTTGTCATAGAGTTGTAATGTCTACTGGAAAAATTGGTGGTTATGCATTTGGTCAAGACATCAAAGTAAAGATGCTTAGTGATGAGGGTATTGAAATTTCAAACGGAAAAATTATAGATTTAGAAAATAAAATTTATCGATTCTAATCTTTTCTCTTCTCTCTGATTTCATCCATCAAAGTTCTAAGATGTGCTTTGTTTCTAACTGTATTTCCACCAACTCTTTTGTATAGTACCCAAAATTCTGGATTAGTCAAATCTTTTCTGTCTTTTGCAATTTTCAATAATCGTCTTAATGCCCGAACATGTGCAACGTATACTGTCTTTTTTCCAACTCGTGCACCTTTTCTACCTTTTTTAGAACCCTGAGTTGTACCCCTCTTGTTCTTCTGAGCTTTTTTGAAATGTGCTCTACCTTTTGATGTTCCAGTGAATGGTTTAATCCTGATTGTGTTTGCAGTAATTAGACTTCGAATATTTGCTCTAGTAATTGCATCTGCGATATCAATTAGATGGTCAGTATCAAATCTTATTCTGTGAATTCCAACACCGGTAACTCTTGATACGAGTCTTTTTTTGGCTCTAAGATTAACTACCAACTGCGCTCACCCTTGCATTAAATATTTTGAATTTTTTCTCAATTGCTATTACAACAATCTCTTTTCTTTTTCTAGTGCCAACACTGTGTCCAAATCTGACACCGTCTTTTTTTGGATCTAATTTTGCTAAATCAGCTAAATTGAAAACTAGGTTATCTGTAAATCCTGATGGGTGTAATCCTTTTGCATCTCTTGGTCCTCCATATCCAATTTTGACTAGACCTGGACGACCTCTACTTTTTTGTTTTCTCTGATGATGATCAATTCCTTTTGGTTTTCTCCAATTAGTATGAAGTCTAACATAACGCCAACTCTCTGGTCTTACAAAGTCGGGCTTGTGTTTTTTGACTTCTGCTCTCTTTGCAAGTAGTTCTTTGTTGATCGTCATAAATCAAGTCTTGAATTTTGAAATAAATACGTTCCTAGCTTGACAAAAATTTAGGATTCCAAAAGATAATAAAGAAACTCTAGGGGGATCGAAATATTCATGAACAAGCCTGAGTTTGGAATTGTCATTTTAGGTGATGTAGCCTAATGACTGAAGTAGTGGGATCTATTGTAACTGACAAATTCTCATCACAATTATCTACATTTGGAATAAAACCCTCCAAAGTTCACAGAAATCTTAGTTCAAATGAACTAGTAAATCTCGCAGTAGCCCTCAAAGAAGGCGTAGTAAACTCTACAGGCTCACTTTCAGTTGATACTGGAAAATTTACTGGTAGGTCTCCTGATGATCGCTTTATTGTAAATGATGATAAAACAAGCAATACCATTGATTGGGGAAAAATCAATCATCCATTTCCTGGTGATAAATTTGAAAAACTCTTTGAAAAAATGAAAGACTTTGTTGGTAATAAGGAACTTTATGTTTTTGATGGTTTTGTAGGGGCTGATCCTAAAACCCGTTTACCAATTAGAGTAATCAATGACCATGTTTGGCAAAGTATGTTTTCAAGTAATTTGTTTATTCGTCCTACAAATGAAGAGTTGAAAAACCATGAACCAGAATTTACTATTTTATGTATTAATGATTTTGTAGCAGATCCTAAAACTGATGGAACAAGAACTGATGTCTTTATTCTAATTGATTTAACAAAAAAAATTGTTTTGATTGGGGGAACCGAATATGCAGGAGAGATGAAAAAATCAATGTTTGGTGTAATGAACTATCTATTACCTGATAAAGGAATTTTCCCAATGCATTGTTCTGCAAACATTGGAGAGAAAGGAGACACTGCATTGTTCTTTGGATTATCTGGTACTGGTAAAACAACACTTTCAGCAGATCCTAATAGAAAATTAATTGGTGATGATGAACATGGTTGGTCTGAAAATGGCACCTTTAATTTTGAAGGTGGTTGTTATGCAAAATGTATCAATCTAAGTCAAGAAGCAGAACCTGAAATTTGGAATGCAATCAAACCTGGTGCACTATTAGAAAATGTTGTACTAAAAGATAATGTTCCAGACTATGATGATAACACATTAACTGAAAATACTCGCGTTGGATATCCACTTGAATTTATTCCAGGAGCTGTGATTCCAAGTGTTGGTGGAAATCCTAAAGTCATTGTATTTTTGACTGCAGACGCATTGGGAGTTTTACCACCCGTTTCTAGATTAACTAAACAGGGTGCAATGTACCACTTTATGTCAGGATACACAAGTAAACTTGCAGGAACAGAACGAGGAATCAAAGAACCAAAGTCTGTCTTCTCTCAATGTTTTGGAGCACCATTCATGCCTAGATCTGCATCAGTATATGCAAAATTACTAGGAGAAAAAATTAATCAGCACAATACAATAGTATACCTTGTAAACACTGGCTGGTCTGGTGGCGCATATGGCCTTGGTCAGAGAATCAAAATAAAGTACAGCAGAGCAATGGTTACTGCAGCCCTTACTGGAGCACTAGATGATGCAAAATACAGACATGATGATATTTTCAATTTAGATATTCCAACTGAAGTTGATGGGGTTCCATCAGAGATTTTAGATCCAAAAAATACTTGGAGCAATCAGGACTCGTACACTGAATCTGCAAAAACACTTGCCAAAATGTTTGTTGAAAATTTCAAGAAATTCGAAAATGTTTCAGCAGATATAATTCAAGCAGGCCCAAATACCCCTCAATAGACTTATCGTCTTTTAATTAATCCAATCATACCTACAAGAATAACAATTCCTGCAATAATTCCAATTTGCTTTTCTGGAATATCTATAATTTCAAATCTATTTTGATTCTCATCTAATGTAGTGATTTGAATTGTGTTAAATGCATCAAATGTTGTTCCATTGACTCTTATTTTTGCATCAATCCAATATAATGAATTTTCATAAATTTTAATTGATGAATTTTTGTCAGGCTTTATTGTTGTAGTATCCACCTTACCATCTTTACTATTAATCACAGAAATTTTTGCAAAACTCCATTCTTGTGGATGATTAATCTCAAAGAAAAGTTTCTGGTCTTGCTGATTTACAGAAACTGAACCTTGAGTGTAGTGTAATAGATATGGGATTGTGTATTTTGTACTTTGATGATTAATGATTAATTTTCCTTCATGGTCTCCAAAATCTTCTCCTGAAATATTCATTGTAATTTGTAAAGTGTTTCCATCCAGAATATGTGAAAATTCAATAAACTCTGAACCATCAAAATTAATTTCAATTCCATCCATAGTTCCAGCAAGTAATTTTAATTCAAAATTTTGTTGAATCATTGTATCATCTAGTGATACACTTGCAACAAAATTTGGTGGCATGATGATTAGGTTTGCCCCAAATGCATTTCCAATATCTAGTCTTCCTGACCCAGCTTCTGAAATTGAGAATGCTTGTCCATATGCATCAGATACAGGCTCAGTTGTTGTGAGTAATAGTGATCTTAACTCATAATTAAGAAGATCCGGATTTTTTTGAAGTAATAATGCTGCAGCACCGCTAACATGGGGGGCAGCATAACTTGTTCCACTAGTAAAATTATACCCAGCACCACTTTGTGTTGTATTGATGTATGCACCTGGTGCCACTAGATCCGGTTTTATGTAAAATGGTGAAACAGGTCCTCGTGAACTAAAATGTGTCACAAAATCTGGATTGTAAAACAAATGCATATTTGCTTTGTTGCCATTTTGAATTGATTTGATAACTTCTAGTCCTTCTTCTCTATCCATTGATACTACTGGAATTTGTGGTTTGTAATCTGGTCTGATAAATTCATGAATTAGTTCCCCCAAAAATATTCCTGAAATATTATTATACACAATTAGAGCTTTTGCTCCTGCATTAGCTACGTTTTCTTCTTTAATTGAAAAGTATAGTAATTCTCCTTCAACATCACTTCCCCTCTCAACAATTACTATTGCATCTCTAACATCTAGTCCTTCTAAATCCCTAATTTTCCCATGACCTGCAACAATTATTTTCTCAGATATTGGTCCATCAATTTTTGTAGTTCCAACCATTGGGATTATCGTATATGACTTCTCATCTACTTCTAATGTTGCAACTAGACTTGATGTTAGATTGTTGTATGTTGCACCAACTGTAACTGCCCCCAAATTTATTCCAGGACTACCAATGGTTTTAAAATCTGGTCCATCATTTCCTGCAGCAACTACTACAAACATTCCATTTTCTACTGCATGAGTTATTGCTCGCTCTATCTTGGAATTTGTTTTGTTTAATCCTAAACTAATATTGATAATATCTGCACCATCCTCCATTGCTTTGTTTATTGCCTTTGTGATTAATTCTGATGATACACCTTCACCATCTTCTGATACTTTGTATGCGAGAATTTTTGCTTTATGTGCAACACCTTTGACTTGCCCATCTGCAGCAATTACACCTGCAACTTGAGTGCCGTGACCATTTTTATCTAGAGGTGGCTCTCCTTCCTCAATGAAATTATACCCTCCAACCACTTTGCCATTTATCCATCCATACAAATCTGGATGATTGAAATCAACTCCTGTATCAATTACTGCAATTTTGATTCCTGTCCCATCAATTCCATCTATTCTTGGAATTTCAGTTCCAATGTATGGAATACTTTTATCCAAATATGTTCGAATTATATTTTCATTTTGTAGTTGAGATAAAATGAGACTTGCACAAATAATCAGAATTAATGAAAAAATTACTAATGATTTCACAAATTTTCTAGATAAATTAACAGTAAAAATGAATTGCTTACTAAAGCAATAAATTGAATAAATTAACAAAATCTGTCATGGGAAAATACACTCTTCCTGAAATGCCATATGCATATGATGCATTAGAACCTCACATTGATGCAAAAACAATGGAGATTCATCACACAAAACATCATCAAGCATACACTGACAAACTAAATGCAGCTCTTGAAGGATGTCCTGCTGAAATTCAAGAAAAAGATATTCTTGAAATTTTATCTGATATCAAATCAGTTCCAGAGGACAAAAGAGGCGCAGTTAATTTCAATGGTGGTGGTTATGATAACCACAGGTTATTTTGGAATAACATGAAAGCAAACGGAGGCGGAGAACCTGGCGGATCAATTGCTGATGCAATTAATGATTCATTTGGAAGCTTCTCTGACTTTAAAGAGAAATTCACATCTACTACAGCCGTAATTCAAGGCAGTGGTTGGGGATGGTTAGTATACAATCCTTCTTCAGGAAAGGTTGAGTACAAATCAATGCCAAATCAAACTAGTCCAAGAACAGAAGGATTAGTTCCATTGTTAGGTTGTGATGTTTGGGAACATGCATACTATCTCAACTATCAAAACAAAAGACCAGTCTACATTGCAGCATGGTGGAATGTAGTTAATTGGGATGAAGTAGAATCTAGATTCTCAAAAGCAAAATAGATTTCAATCTCTATTTTTTATTTATTCTATTTTTTGATTTTTTCCTGTCATTCTATGAGTGAATTTATAACCATCTGGGAATGGTTTGTTGTGAATGAGTGAAGAACAGGCCGAGCAATTAATGCAGCAAATGCAAATGCTTGAAACATATTTTTCTGATTTATCTCAAAGAGAAGGAACATTTCTAAATATTTTGAGGGAGACTACAGCAGCTATTGAATCCATTAAATCACTTAGTCTAAAACCTGAATCTGAAACTCTAGTTCCAATTGGAATGGGAACATACATTCCAACAAAAATTTCATCAAATCAAAAAATTGTTATGAATATAGGTGCAGGAATTGCAGTGGAGAAAGATTTTCCTTCAGCAATAAACTATCTTGAGGCACGAATTAAAGAAATTGAGGTTGCTTTGCAAGATACTGCTGTAAAAAAACAAGATGCATCACAACGACTTGAACAAGGAAAAGCACAAATCAATCAAATGATGCAATCAATGCAACAACCACCAAACCCACCCCCAACTTCAGGATAAACCATGTTTGATAATCTTCGTAATGCATTTTCTAATGCAGCGAAAAGTTTTGGAGAAAAAGAACTTAAAGAAAAAGACATTGAAGACATTCTATTTCAATTAGAACTCTCATTAATGGAATCAGATGTAGCTCTTGAGGTAATTGATGGAATAAAATCAAATCTTAAAGAAAAATTGATTGGAGCAAAAGTTGACAAACACACTATTGAAAAATTTGTTAAAGATAGTTTGATTTCTTACATCTCTACATTGTTTGATAATGCAGGAACATATGATCTGTTTGAAAAAATTAATGAAAAAAAGAAACAGAACCAACCTTTCTTGATACTATTTGTGGGAATTAATGGAACTGGAAAAACCACATCTCTAGCTAAAATGGCATATCTATTACAACAAGCAAAATATTCTATTGTTGTTGCAGCAGCTGATACCTTTAGAGCTGGCGCAATTGAGCAATTACGTGAGCACACTAAGCGACTAAATCTAAAACTTGTTGCCCAAAATTATAATTCAGATCCAGCAGCTGTTGCTCGAGATGCTGTTTTGTATGCAAAATCACACAAAACAGATTGTGTGCTAATTGATACTGCAGGAAGAATGCAAACAAGTGAAAACTTGATGCAACAAATTGAAAAAATCACCAAAGTAGTAAAACCTGATATGAAAATTTTTGTAGGTGACTCTTTAGCTGGAAATGATACTGTCAATCAAGCACGTGAATTCTTCAAGTATGTACATTTTGATGCTTCTATTTTGACTAAAAGTGATGCTGATGCACGTGGTGGTGCTGCGTTATCTATTGTACAAGTCACATCTACTCCAATTCTTTATCTTGGAGTTGGTCAAGAATACCCTGATCTAAAACCATTTGATAAGGACTCTTTCCTTGAAGATGTTTTTGGTTCATTAGATGATGTCAAATTAAAGAAGGAATCAGAACCAACTCCAGAACCTGAACCAACACCAGAACCTGAACCAACACCAGAACCTGAACCAACACCAGAACCTGAACCAACACCAGAACCTGAACCAACACCAGAATCTGAACCA
>Ga0208748_1000258_pt1 | contig 27561 bp, 28 predicted proteins | sample Knorr_S7_td_Bott_FD_185599 | JGI IMG/M metagenome (GOLD analysis project Ga0208748, IMG submission 185599) | Marine microbial communities from Southern Atlantic Ocean transect - Knorr_S7_td_Bottom_ad_4513_LV_A (SPAdes) (version 2) | ecosystem: Environmental > Aquatic > Marine > Oceanic | place... | reverse complement strand
AGGCGGTCGTTCTGATGGCCGGCGCGATTCTGATGGCAGGTCCGGCGGTCGTTCTGATAGTCGACGTGACTCTGATGGCAGGTCCGGTGGCCGTCCCGATGGCCGGCGCGATTCTGATGGCAGGTCAGGCGGCAGGCCTGATGGCAGGTCTGGCGGTCGTTCTGATGGCCGGTCCGGCGGTCGTTCTGATAGTCGACGTGACTCCGGTGGCGGGTCAGGCGGCAGGTCTGATGGCAGGTCCGGTGGCCGTCCCGATGGCCGGCGCGATTCTGATGGCAGGTCCGGCGGCAGGTCTGATGGCAGGTCCGGCGGTCGTTCTGATGGCCGGTCCGGCGGCAGGCCTGATGGCAGGTCCGGCGGTCGTTCTGATAGTCGACGTGACTCCGGTGGCGGGTCAGGCGGCAGGTCTGATGGCAGGTCTGGCGGCAGGTCTGACGACCGTCCCAACCTGGATCGGCGACGCCGGGGGCCCGACGCCGCAGGTCCCACGACATGGGGTGGGGTGGCGCGGCGTGGAGCAGGTCGCCTCAAGCGCGAGGAATACGAGGATCGCCCCGAGCGGGCCGAGATGACGGCCGAGCGGAGCACCCGTCCGCGCCGTCCCGAACCCGAGCGGTCGGACCGTCTCCGTGCGGAGGCGGCCGAGGCGATCAGCCGCGGTGAGGCGGGACGCAGGTCGGAGCGCTCTCCGCGGGCGCTGGAGCGGATCTCGCTTCCCGATTCGCCGTTCCGCCTGCCGGACGCCGATGTCCTGTTCCGTCGGACTCTCGGCGACCGGGCCGGCGGCCGTGCATTCGGGCGTCTGGAGGAGGCGGCCCGCGCCTTCGACGACGAGCGCTTCCAGGATGCACGGCGGATCCTCAACCAACTCGTGGAGCGGACCATCGGAGTCCCGGAGGTACTCGAGCTACTGGGCCTGGTGCACTACCGGATGGGCCACTGGCGGGCGGGAGCGAAGCGGCTGGAGGCCTTCCGGGAACTCACCGGCAGCACCGAACAGCACCCCGTGCTGGCCGACTGCTACCGCGCCCAACGGCGCTGGGACGACGTCGAGGTCCTCTGGGCCGAGTTGTGCGATGCCTCCCCGAGCGCCCCGCTCGTCACGGAGGGTCGCCTCGTGGCGGCCGGAGCGATCGCCGACCAGGGCCGCCTGGCGGAGGCCGTCCAGTTGCTCGAGAAGGGTTGGAAGATCCCGTCGCGCCCCCGGGACCACCACCTGCGACGGGCCTACGCCCTCGCCGACCTGTACGAACGGTCCGGTGCCGCGCCCCGTGCGAGGGAGCTCTTCACCTGGGTGAGGGGGCACGACGGCGGGTTCGCAGACGTCGCCGACCGGGTCCGGTCCCTGGCCTGAACAACGCCCGTCGGCCCGTTCCCGACCGGGCATCAGGCAGCGCGACCCGAATGCGCGCCGCCTATGGTGAACTCAGACCGCGGCCATGCAGCCGCCCGCCGTACCAGGAGCCCCGAAGGTGGACATCGCATCACTGCTAGGTGACGACGCCGCATACCTGCTCGACCACGTGTCGACGACGATCAGCGCCGACCAGCTGACCACGCCCGGCCCGGACTCGGTCGCCGAGGTGTTCGGACAGTCGGACCGGCCGCCCCAGGTGCTGCGAAACCTGCAGTCCCTGCTCGACCACGGTCGCCTGGCCGGGACCGGCCACGTGTCGATCCTCCCGGTGGACCAGGGGATCGAGCATTCGGCGGCGGCCTCGTTCGCTCCCAACCCGGCGTACCTGGACCCTGTGAACATCGTGGAGCTGGCCCTGGAGGGCGGATGCAACGCCGTTGCGTCCACGTTCGGGGTGCTGGCCACCATGTCGCGACGCTTCGCCCACCGCATCCCGTTCATCGTCAAGGTCAACCACAACGAGCTGTTGACCCTCCCGAACCGGTTCGACCAGGTGATGTTCGGCTCGGTCGCCCAGGCCTACGACCTGGGAGCCGCCGGCGTGGGCGCCACCATCTACTTCGGCTCCGAGGAGTCCACCCGCCAGATCCAGGAGGTCAGCGACGCCTTCGCCCAGGCCCACGAGCTGGGCATGTTCACCGTGCTGTGGTGCTACCTGCGCAACCCGGGCTTCAAGGTGGACGGCGTCGACCACCACGGTTCGGCGGACCTCACCGGTCAGGCAAACCACCTCGGCGTCACCATCGGGGCCGACATCATCAAGCAGAAGCTCCCCGACACGAACGGTGGCTACAACGCCCTGCCCGGCTACGGCAAGACCCATCCGCTGGTCTACGAGGAGCTCACCACCGACCATCCGATCGACCTCTGCCGGTGGCAGGTCGCCAACTGCTACATGGGTCGAATCGGCCTCATCAACAGTGGTGGGGCTTCGTCGGGTGCCGGCGACCTGGCCGAGGCGGTCCGTACGGCGGTCATCAACAAGCGGGCCGGTGGGCTGGGCCTGATCAGCGGGCGAAAGGCCTTCCAGCGGCCGATGGCCGAGGGCATCGAGCTCCTGAACGCCATCCAGGACGTCTACCTGGACGGTTCGATCACCCTCGCCTGAGCGTGGGGGTACGGCGCCAGGCGACAGGAAACCGGGGCGGAGGCGAGAAGACGTGGCCGACGGTGTGATCCTGGTCGACGAACCGGCCGACGGGGTGCGACGTATCACGTTGAACCGTCCCGAGAAGCGCAACGCCCTGAACCATCCACTGCGGGGCGCCATCCTGGATGCGTTGGTGGACCACGACATGGATCCAGAGGTCCGGGTCTCGATCATCCGGGGTGCCGGAACGTGCTTCTCCGCCGGCTACGACCTGGGCGGCGGTAGCGACGGTCACGAGCTGCCATATCCCACCACGCCGGGGGAGGGGCAGTGGCCCCGCCACGTGACCGACGGGTGGATGGGGATCTGGGACCTGGCCAAGCCGGTCATCGCCCAGGTCCACGGCTGGTGCCTGGCCGGTGGAAGCGAGCTGGCCACGGGCTGTGACCTGGTCTACGTCGCCACCGATGCCCGGATGGGCTACCCGGCCGTCCGGTTCGGCGTTCCGGACATGCACTTCCACGTCTGGTTCCTGGGAATGCGCAGGGCCATGGAGATGATGATCACCGGTGACGCCATCACCGGTCTGGAGGCCGTCGCGGAGGGCTGGGCGAACGCCGCCTTCCCGGTCGAGGAGTTGGACGAGGCGGTGCTGGCCGTCGCCCGCCGCGTGGCCGACCTGCCGACCGAGATCGTGCAGATGAACAAGCGCGCCGTGCACATGCAGATGGAGTACATGGGGATGAGGGCCGGGATCCGGGCGGGTACCGAACTCTGCGCCCTCGGAACCCATTCTTCGGCAATGGCCGCATTCCTCGAGAAGGTCCGTGTAGAGGGGCTCACCGGAGCCCTCCAGGACCGCGACCAGCCCTTCGGCGACTACCGCACCGACGAGGGCTGACCACCCCGGTGAGGTGTGACCGATTGCACCGCCGGGTTCGGCCCTGATCGTCATCCGGTCCCGGGGGCGCGGTTAGGGTCCAAGCCGTCTAGTAGCGGCCGGTGCAACGTGGCCCGGGTGGAGGATCAGGCGTGACGGACATGGTCGAGGCAACTGGGGTTGCCGACGTCCGCGAGTTGGACGAGGTCATCATCCGCTTCGCCGGCGATTCGGGCGATGGGATGCAGCTCACGGGTGACAGGTTCACCAATGCCAGCGCGCTCTTCGGCAACGACCTCTCCACCCTTCCCGAGTACCCGGCTGAGATCAGGGCGCCTGCCGGCACCCTGGCCGGCGTGTCGGCCTTCCAGGTCCACATCGCGAACCACGACATAACCACCCCGGGTGACGCCCCGGACGTGCTGGTGGCGATGAATCCGGCGGCGCTGCGGTCCGACCTCCACACCCTGGTGCCCGGTGGCACCCTCATCGTCAACAAGGACACCTTCGACGAGCGGAACCTGGCCAAGGCCGGGTACGACCACAACCCCCTGGATGGCGACGACCTGGCCGGTTACAGCGTCATCCAGGTGGCGATGACCAGCATCACCAAGGACGCTTGCAAGGACCTCGGGGTGAAGCCCCGGGACGCCGACCGGTCCAAGAACTTCTTCGCCCTGGGCCTGCTCTCATGGATGTACTCGAGGCCCGTGGAGCCGACGCTGGACTGGATCGACGCCAAGTTCGCCGGCAAGGACCTCATCATCGGGGCCAACAAGGCAGCCTTCAACGCCGGGCACGCATACGGCGAGACGACGGAACTGGGCGCCCAGCGGGTGATCGTGAACTCAGCCCAGCTGCCCTCCGGCACCTACACCAACATCAACGGCAACACGGCCCTCTCATGGGGTCTCGTCGCAGCGTCCCAGTTGAGCGGACTGCCCCTGTACCTGGGCTCGTATCCCATCACGCCCGCCACCGACATCCTCCACGAGCTGTCCAAGCACAAGGCCTTCGGTGTGACCACCTTCCAGGCCGAGGACGAGATCGCAGCGGTCGGAGCGGCGATCGGGGCCTCCTACGGTGGTTCCCTGGCGGTTACGACCACCAGCGGTCCCGGCCTTGCCCTGAAGGGCGAGGCGATGGGCCTGGCGGTGAGCCTGGAGCTCCCGCTCGTGGTCGTGAACATCCAGCGGGGCGGACCGTCCACCGGGTTGCCGACCAAGACCGAGGCCGCCGACCTGATGATGGCCATGTACGGGCGCCACGGCGAGTCCCCGATGCCGATCGTGGCGGCCCGCACACCGTCGGACTGCTTCGATACCGCCATCGAGGCGGCCCGCATCGCCCTCACCTACAACACGCCGGTGCTGCTCCTGTCGGATGGCTACCTGGCCAACGGGTCCGAGCCGTGGCGGCTGCCCGACGTGGCGGACCTGCCATCCATCGACGTGGAGCACGCCACCGAGTTCAACCAGACGAACGAGGACGGCGACGGCGTCTTCTGGCCGTACCTCCGCGACGAGAACCTGGTCAGGCCCATCGCCCTGCCCGGCACGCCCGACCTGATGCACCGGATCGGCGGTCTCGAGAAGGAGGACGGTAGCGGCAACGTCTCCTACGACCCGGACAACCACGAGCTGATGGTCCACCTGCGGGATCGTCGGATCGCCTCCATACCGGTTCCCGACGTGGAGGTCGAGGGCGACGGGGACGCCGACCTGCTGGTGGTCGGTTGGGGTTCCACGTGGGGTGCCATCACCGGAGCGGTCCGACGCATCCGGACCAGCGGCCGGAAGGTGGCCAGCATCCACCTGACCCACCTCTACCCGCTGCCGGCCAACCTCGGCGACGTGCTGCGATCGTTCGAACGGGTGCTGGTTCCGGAGTTGAACCTGGGCCAGTTGGTACGGATCCTGCGTGCCGAGTACCTGGTGGACGCGGAGCCGCTGTCCAAGATGAGGGGCCAGCCGTTCACCGCTGGGGAGATCCAGCACGCCATCGGGGAACGCCTCGTGGCGCTGGAAGGAGGTCGGTCATGACCGACGTGCTCGATCCGGGGACCGAAATGGACCTCGGTCCCGTCCCGGAGACCACCCGTGCCGACTGGTCCAGCGACCAGGAGGTCCGCTGGTGCCCTGGGTGTGGTGACTACTCGATCCTGACGGCGATGCAGCTGCTCATGCCGGAGTTGGGCGTCCGCAGGGAGAAGACGGTGTTCATCTCGGGCATCGGCTGCGCTGCCCGATTCCCGTACTACATGAACACCTACGGCGTTCACACCATCCACGGACGGGCGCCGGCGGTGGCCACCGGCCTGGCCATGGCGCGCCCCGACCTGGACGTATGGGTGATCGGCGGCGATGGCGACCTGCTCTCGATCGGCGGCAACCACCTCATCCACGCCCTGCGGCGCAACATCAACCTGAACATCCTGCTGTTCAACAACCAGATCTACGGGCTGACTAAGGGCCAGTTCTCGCCGACCAGCCAGAAGGGCAAGGTGACCAAGTCGTCGCCGGTGGGCCTGGTGTCCCGCCCGTTCAACCCGATCAGCGTCGCCCTGGGGGCGGAGGCCACCTTCGTGGCCCGTACGCACGATCTGGACCGTCGGCACATGCAGGAGGTGTTCAGGCGTGCCTACGAGCACGAGGGTTCATCGTTCGTGGAGGTGCTCCAGAACTGCAACATCTTCAACGACGGCGTGTTCGCGACCATCACCAAGAAGGACGTCCGGGAGGACATGCTGATCGACCTGCAGCACGGCAAGCCGATCCTGTTCGGCTCCGAGAGGCAGTTCGGGGTGGCACGTCGTCCGGAGGGCGTGGTGATCGTCGAGGTGGCCGCGGTGGGTATCGAGGACATCCTCGTGCACGACGAGACCATCCGTAATCCGTCGACGGCCTTCTCGCTCTCCCGGCTGGCCAAGACACCTACCACCCCCACCCCGGTCGGGGTGTTCCGCGCCATCGACAGCGGGGAGTTCTCGACCTCGGTGGCAGCCCAGATCCGCGAGGTCCAGGCCCAGTTGGGCAAGGGCGATCTGGCGACGCTGCTGCGTTCCCAGCCGACCTGGGAAGTCTGAGCCCGGCCGTCGTCGTCTGCGACGACCGCTGACCGGTTGGTTGTAGATGGCCTGGGCACTTGACCTGGACGGCGTCGTCTGGCGGGGGACCGACGGGGTCCCCGGTTCGGCCGAGGCGGTGCGCCTCCTGCAGGAATCCGGCGAGCGGGTCCTCTTCGTGACCAACAACTCGGGTCGCCGGGTCGTCGACACAGTCCAGAAGCTGGCTGGCCTGGGCATAGACGCCATGGGTGGCGTGGTCACCTCCGGGATGGCCGCTGCCCGCCTGGTGGCTAAGAGCGAGCGGGTGCTCGGAATGTGCGGGCCGGGTTGCCGCGAGGAACTGGAGGCCCGGGGGGCCGTGATGGTCGACGCCGGACCGGCTGACACGGTGGTCGTCGGGTTCCACGAGGACTTCGACTATCAGGGCCTCACCGCCGGTATGCGGGCGGTGCTCGGCGGGGCGCGCATCCTGGCCACCAACGACGATGTCAGCTTTCCATCCCAGGATGGCCTGCGCCCGGGTGCCGGGTCCCTTCTGGCGGCACTCGTGGCAGCCACCGGTGCCACCCCGGAGATCGCCGGAAAGCCCTATGGCCCCATGTGCGACCTGGTTCGGGAGTTGGCCGGCGAGGAAGGCGTGATGGTCGGCGACCGCCCGGACACCGATGGTCGTTTCGCCCGGGCGATGGGGTGGCGGTGGTCCCTGGTGCTGTCCGGCCTGATCGGGTCCGACGACCTGCCGGTGGACCCCTCGCCCGACACGGTGCACGACGACCTGCTGGGTGCCGTCACGGAGCACCTGGGGTGAAAGCACGTCGGCGCCTCGACCAGGAACTGGTCCGGCGCCAGCTGGTGTCGGGCAGGACGGTGGCCCGAGAGGTGATCGGGGCGGGTCGAGTGACCGTCGACGGGGCACCGGCAACCAAGGCCTCACGGCTGGTCTCGCCCGGTGAGGCCGTGGTCGTGGCCGGACCGCCGCAGCGTTACGTCAGCCGGGGTGGTCGCAAGTTGGAGGCGGCCCTGGCCGGCTTCGGCCTGGACCCCGACGGCATGCGGGCAATCGACGTCGGATCCAGCACCGGTGGCTTCACCGACTGCCTCCTCCAGCACGGCGCAGCGTCGGTGGTGGCCCTGGACGTGGGGCGGGGCCAGCTCCACCAGAGGCTCCGAGGCGACCCGCGGGTGGCTGTCCACGAGCGGACCAACGTGCGTGGGGTGGACGGGACATCGATCGGCGCTCCCTTCGACCTGCTCGTGTCGGACCTGTCGTTCATCTCGTTGCGCACGGTCATGGCCGACCTGCTCGGCCTGGTCTCGGACGGTGCTCCGCTGGTGCTCCTGGCCAAGCCGCAGTTCGAGGCGGGGAAGGCCGAGGTGGACCGGGGAAGTGGCGTGATCCGGGACCGGGCCGTGTGGGAGCAGGTGCTCGTCGGGGTGGAACGGTCGATTCGGGCCCACGGAGCGGCCATCATTGGGGGCATGGCCTCTCCGATCACCGGTGCCGACGGCAACGTGGAGTTCCTGCTGCACGCGGTCGCGGGCGCAGCCGACGCCACGCCGTCCGGGGTGTTCGACCCGACGGCGCTGGTGGCGTCGGTGGCGGACGGGGGTGGAACCTGATGGCCGTCGTGCTGCTTGTGGTGCACGGGGATCGGCCGGAGGCGGTCGCCCAGGCGGACTCGCTGGCCGGAACGCTGGCCGACGGGGGACACAGCGTGGTCCGGTCCGATGCCGCCGGCTTCGACGGGAATGCCCCCGTCGGCGACCTGGACCTCGTGGTCAGCCTGGGTGGTGACGGATCCATCCTGAGGGCCGTGCACCTCCTGGACGGCCATCCGGCGCCGGTCCTGGGGGTGAACCATGGCGAGTTGGGATACCTCACCGCGGTCGAACCGGACGAGGCTGGTGCGGCGGTGGGTAGGACGCTGGCCGGCGACCATGACATCGAGGAGCGCATGATGCTGCGCATCGAGGTCCGACGGGCCGATGGCTCGTCCGGGGTGGTCGACCATGCCCTGAACGAGGTGGTCGTGGCCCGGACGGCCGCCAGCCAGACTGTGCGTCTGGGGGTGTACCTGGATGGCGAGTTCCTGACCTCCTATGCCGCCGACGGCCTGATCGCCGCCACGCCGACCGGGTCCACCGCCTACGCCTTCTCAGCCCGTGGACCCATCGTGGACCCGGTCCACCGGGCGATCCAGCTGACGCCGGTCTCGCCGCACATGCTCTTCGACAGGACCATGGTGCTGGACCCCTCGACCGAGGTCTCCATGGAGGTGCTGGGACAGCGGGAGGCCACCTGCTCGGTGGACGGTCGGGAGCTGATGGTGCTGGGTGAGGGGGACATGGTGGTCTGCACGGTCGCTGATCGGGTCGCCCGCCTGGTCACCTTCGGGCCCCGTGACTTCAAGCACCTCCTGGCCACCAAGTTCGGCCTCGAGGACAGGTGATCGCCGGCACTGTCACCCCCCGGTGGCAGGATGCCGCCATGAGCCCTGCTGCCCGACACCGATGCCTCGCCGGCAGCCCGTGTCGCCCTGGTGGGAGGTCGGACTGAGCGATGCTGGTTGAGCTGCGCATAACGGGCCTCGGGGTCATAGACGAGGTCGAGGTCGTGTTCGGACCGGGGCTGACGGCCGTCACCGGCGAGACCGGGGCCGGCAAGACGATGCTCATGGGCGCCGTGGACCTCCTGCTGGGGGGTCGGTGCGACCAGTCGATCGTGCGCACCGGCGCTGCCGAGGCCGTCGTGGAGGGGCGATTCGTGGACGGCGACCGGGAGGTCGTGCTCCGGCGGGTGGTGCCGGCGGACGGGCGGAGTCGTGCGTACGTGGACGGCCGCCTCGAGACGGCGGCATCCCTGGCGGAACACGGTCGTCGCCTCCTGGACCTCCATGGGCAGCATGCCCACCAGCGCCTCCTGGCAACCGCGGCCCAGCGTGACGCGCTGGACAGGTTCGGCGCCGTCGACACCGCACCGCTGGCCGATGCCGTACGGGAGTTGGCCACGGTGGACGCAGAGCTGGCCGCCATGGGTGGCGATGAGCGGGCCCGTGCCCGGGAGATAGACCTGCTCCGCTTCCAGGTCTCGGAGCTGGACGCCGCCGGCCTGACCGACGGGGACGAGGACGACCGCCTGGCCGAGGAGGAGGCGCTGTTGGGCGATGCCGTGGCCCACCGTGAGGCGGCCCAGGCGGCCCTCAGCGTCCTGGACGCCGACGGACCGGCATCCGATGCCCTGACGGTGGCGCTGGCCGGCCTGACCGGACGCCCGCCCTTCGGGTCCCATGCGGAGCGCCTGGTCGGCCTCATGGCCGAGCTGGGCGACCTCGCCGGCGAGCTCCGGGGCGTTGCCGAACGGCTGGAGGAGGACCCGGACCGCCTGGCGGCCGTGAGCGAACGGCGACGCCTGCTGGCCGAGCTACGTCGGAAGTACGGCGAGCACCTCGCCTCGGTCATGGTCTACCACGCCGAGGCCGCCGGTCGGCTCGCCGGCCTGGAGGACCATGAGGCGATCGCCGCCGCCCTGGACGCCCGTCGAATTGCGGCAGAGGCCGCCCGGACGGTCGCCGCCGCCGCCCTCCGCGAGGCCCGGCTGCGTGCCGCACCCGTCCTGGCCGCCCGCATCCAGGAACACCTGCGGGTCCTGGCGATGGCCACGGCGACGGTGGAGGTGACCGTTGACGGCGAGGCCGGGGGAGACGTGGTGCTGTGCCTCTCGCCCAACTCCGGCACGCCGATGCTGCCGGTGGCCCGGGTGGCGTCTGGTGGCGAGCTGGCCCGGATGATGCTGGCCGTGGGCCTGGTCCTCACCGCATCGCCGCCCGTGCAGGTCTTCGACGAGGTGGATGCCGGCGTCGGGGGTGCGGCGGCACATCGGATAGGCGAGGCCCTGGCCTCGCTCGCCCGTGACCGCCAGGTGCTGGTGGTCACCCATCTGGCCCAGGTTGCCGCCTACGCCGACCACCAGATGGTGGTCGTCAAGGTCGACGATGGTCGTAGCACTGTGGCCACCGTGTCGACGTTGGACGCCGACGGGCGCGTGGTCGAACTGTCACGGATGCTGTCGGGCTCGCCCGACAGCGACACGGCCCGCGGTCATGCCGAGGAGCTGCTGCAGGCCGCCCGTGGCCATGTCTCCTGACCCCCGGGTTCCCCCTCGGTGCCTCCGGGCGGCCTGGAGGGTGACCTCCGACCTCCCGATCCCGGGTCGGCTCCGCGCGCGGTCCGCCCAGCCGGGATAGATTTTCCTCCCGTGACGAAACACATCTTCGTAACGGGGGGCGTGGCGAGTTCGCTCGGCAAGGGCCTCACCGCAGCATCCCTCGGACGGCTCCTCAAGCAGCGTGGCCTCAGGGTCGTGATCCAGAAACTGGATCCTTACATCAACGTGGATCCGGGCACCATGAACCCGTTCGAGCACGGCGAGGTATTCGTGACCGACGACGGTGGCGAGACCGACCTGGACCTCGGTCACTACGAGCGGTTCATCGACGAGAACCTGACGCGGGACTCCAACGCCACCACCGGCTCGATCTACTCGGCCGTCATCGCCGCCGAGCGGCGCGGTGAGTACCTGGGCAAGACCGTCCAGGTCATCCCACACATCACCGATGAGATCCAGCGACGGATCCGGCGCCTCGCCGGCGACGACGTGGACGTCCTCATCACCGAGGTGGGCGGCACGGTCGGCGACATCGAGATCCTTCCCTTCCTGGAGGCCATCAGGCAGTTCCGCCTGGACGTGGGCAGCACGAACGTCTGCTACGTGCACGTGACGCTGGTGCCCTACATCGGCCCGTCCGGGGAGCACAAGACGAAGCCCACCCAGCACTCGGTCACCGAGCTTCGCAGCGCGGGCATCCAGCCCGACGCCATCGTGTGCCGCAGCGACGAGCCGATCGGCGACGACCTGGAGCGGAAGATCTCCCGCCTCTCCAACGTGCCGTTCAGCGGGGTCGTGAACTGTCCGGACGCCGACAGCCTCTACGAGATTCCACTTGTGATCCACGACGAGGGTCTCGACCAGTTCGTCTGCGACGTCCTGCACCTCATCACCGACCCGCCCGACCTGACCGAGTGGCGGGACCTCAACCGGCGGGTGTTGGAAGCCACCAAGCCGGTCCGCATCGGCCTCATCGGCAAGTACGTGAGCCTGGTGGACGCCTACCTCTCGGTGGTCGAATCCCTCAAGCACGGCGGGATACACCACGGTGCCAACGTGCAGATCGACTGGATCCAGGCCGAGGACGTGGAGGGCCTGCTTGTCGAGAACCGCCTACGGGACCTGGATGGCATCGTCATACCGGGTGGATTCGGCGAACGGGGCGTGGAGGGCAAGATCGCCGCCGTCGGGTACGCGAGGGAGAACGAGATCCCGTGCCTGGGCCTCTGCCTGGGCCTCCAGTGCATGACCGTGGAGTTCGCACGCAACGTGCTGGGTCTGGAGCGTGCCCATTCCACCGAGTTCGATCCGTCGTCTCCGCACCCGGTGATCGACCTGATGGACTCCCAGCGGGACGTCACGGACATGGGCGGCACGATGCGCCTGGGCGCCTACGTCGCCCAGCTGCAGGCCGGTTCGCAGGTGGCGGAGATCTACGGCACCGACGTCGTGTCGGAGCGGCACCGGCACCGCTACGAGTTCAACCCCCGCTACCGGGCCCGGTTCGATGATTCCGGCTTCGTGTGTTCCGGCGAGTCGCCCGACGGTCGCCTCGTCGAGTTCATCGAGTTGGAGGGCCATCCGTTCTGGATCGGCACCCAGGCCCATCCCGAGTTCAAGAGCCGGCCCGACCGTCCGGCGCCGCTGTTCCGGGCCTTCGTCGGCGCTGCCCTGGAACGTGCCGCCGGCCGGAACCCGCAGCTCATCCCGGTCGACGCCGAAGCCTCCGGCTGAGGTTGGTCCCCAGTGGGCCACGGCTTCGTCAAGACCGGTGAGAGGGTCCTCCACGAGGGCTATGTGATCACGCTGGCCACGGCGACCTTCGAGGGTCCGGCCGGCGAGGTGATGGAGCGTGACGTCGTCCGCCACCCCGGAGCGGTGGCCGTGGTGGCCATCGACGGCGAGGAGGTCGTCCTGGTGCGCCAGTACCGCCCGGTGCTGGATCGCGAGATGCTCGAGATCCCCGCTGGAAAGTTGGACGTGGAAGGCGAGGACAGGCCGACTGCGGCCCGCCGCGAGCTCGTCGAGGAGGCCGGGTTGTACGCCCATGACCTCGTCGAGCTGGGTCGGTTCCACAACTCGATCGGCTTCTGCGACGAGGAGACCACGATCTACCTGTCCACGGACCTGGGCCCGGCGACCGCCCAGGCCGTCAGCATCGAGGAGCGGTACCTGACCGTCGAACGTGTTCCCCTGGACGACGTGGAGTCGATGATCGCCGACGGCACGATCACGGACGCCAAGACGGTCATCGGCCTCCTGCAGGCTCTACGCCGGCTGGGACGCTGAGCGTGGCCCGGCCCGGGCGCTTGCACCGCATCGGGCACCTGGTCCGAAGGTTCTGCGGGTCGCTCTGGTCCGGTGGTCCGTCGTCGGCCGCCGAGGACCGGGTGGCCGGACTGCTGGGGGACGGCGAGCTGGGCCTCTGGCGGCGGATGTCCGGCGCGGACCGCAGGCATTCGGTGGTGGTTGCCCGGCGGGTCGAATCGGTACTCGGTGGCCCGGAGGGTCCGGACCTCGCCGCGGCGGCGGGTGACGGCGGCACGCCCCTGCTGGCAGCAGCGCTGCTCCACGACGTGGGCAAGGTTCGCAGCGGCCTGGGGACCTTCGGACGGGTGGCAGCGACGGTGCTGGGAGCGGCGGTACCGGGCCGGGCGAGAGGGTGGCCGGGCCGGGGAGGGTTCCGGGGACGAGTCGGCCTGTACCTGCGGCACCCCGAGGAAGGGGCGGCCCTGTTGTCTGAGGCCGGAAGCGACCCGCTCACGGTGGCCTGGGCCCTGGAGCACCACCGACAGCCGGACCGGTGGAGCGTGGACAGGCGCCTGGCCGACGTACTCCACGCCGCCGACGACGACTGAGGTCGGGTTTGAGGGTGGCTGGAGCCCGCCGGGCCCGTCCACCGCCGGGGTTCAGCGGGGGAGTAGCCCCAGGTTCGACCGCATCCGGTCAAGGGTGGCCGAGGCCACGGTGCGGGCCTTGTCGGCTCCGAGGGCCAGCAGGCGACCGGTCTCGGCCGGGTCGGCGGCCAACTCGTGGTAGCGGGCCTGCAGGGGCCGCAGCAGCTCGATGACCGCCTCGGCGGTGGATTCCTTCAGGTCGCCGTAGCGCCCGATGCCATCGGCAGCGGCGGCCGGTTCACGGTCGGTGGCGGCACCGAGGATGGAGAGCAGGTTGGACACGCCGGGCTTGATGGCCGGGTCGTAGCGGACCTCGCCGTCGCTGTCGGTCACCGCACGCTTGAACTTCTTCTGGATGACCGACGGGTCGTCGAGCAGCAGGATCGTTCCCTGGGCACCGTCGTCGGACTTGGACATCTTGTTCCCGGGATGCTGGAGGTCCATGATCCTTGCGCCGGCCGGCGGGATGACGACCTCGGGAACCACGAAGGTCTCGCCGTAGCGGTTGTTGAAGCGCATGGCGATGTCCCTGGTCAACTCGATGTGCTGGCGCTGGTCCTCGCCCACCGGCACGTGGTCGGTGTCGTACAGCAGGATGTCGGACGCCTGGAGGGCGGGGTAGGTGAACAGGCCGCCGGACACGAAGTCGGTGCCCTCCGACTTGTCCTTGAACTGGGTCATCCTTCGCAGCTCGCCGAACGAAGCGGTGCACTCCATCACCCAGGCGCACTCGGTGTGTTCGGGTACGTGTCCCTGCACGAACAGGGTGCAGCGCTGGGGGTCGATGCCGCTGGCGATGAGCAGCTGGGTCAGCGACAGGGTGGCGGCCCGCAGCTCGGCGGGGTCGTGGCGCATGGTCAGGGCGTGCAGGTCGACCACGCAGTAGACGGCATCGGCTTCCTCCTGCATGGTGACCCAGTTGCGCAGTGCGCCCAGCAGGTTGCCGAGGTGGACGGAGCCCGTGGGCTTGATCCCGGAGAAGACTCGTGTCATGGCGGGTCAGGGTAGCGGCCCCTGCTCGGCGGGATGGTCGGGTTCGGCGCTGACCGGGGGAATGCACCGCGCGGTCCTCGCGACTCCCTAGGGTCGGTCCGGTGAGCATCACCGTCTCGACCTCGGTCTACGAGGGCCCGTTCGACCTGTTGCTGAACCTCATCCTGAAGGAGGAGGTCGAGCTCTACGAGGTCTCGTTGTCGGCCATCGTGGACGCCTACCTGACGGAGATGGAAAGCCTCGATACCTGCGACCTGGAGGCGGCCACAGAGTTCCTCCTGATCGCCTCGATCCTCGTCGAGTTGAAGACCCGGCGCCTCCTGCCGGTACACGAGCGGGCCGAGCGCGACGACGAGTTCGGCCTCTGGGAGGAGCGCGACCTCCTCCTGGCCCGCCTCCTGGAGTGCAAGACCTTCAAGGACGCAGCGGTCTCGCTTCGGCGCATGGCCGCCGATGCGGCGCTGTCGCGGCCGCGTCGTGCCGGCCTCGAGGACCGGTTCGCCCACCTGGCGCCCGACCTGCTCGAGGGCGTCACCACCCACGACCTGCGGACGGCCTTCATGGCTGCGATGGCGCCCCGGCCGTCGATACACGTCGACACGGACTCCATCGCCCCCATCCGCATCAGCGTGGCCGAAGCCGTTGCCCTGGTCGCCAATGAGCTGCCGGCCCGGGGGGTGGTCACGTTCCGCCATCTCACCCGGGGACTGGTCGATCGGATCGAGGTGGTCGTCTGGTTCCTCGCCGTCCTGGAGCTTTACAAGCTCGGCGTGGTGGAGTTGGACCAGTTGGACAGCTTCGGCGACATCCACGTCGGCTGGCGTCCCGGAGCCGACTGGGGAGACGTCGACCTGATCGACGCCTACGAGGGCTGACATGGTTGACGAAACGGTGGATGGGGCGGAGGACGTGGACGTCGAGGCCCGGCGGGCCGTCGAGGCGATGCTGATGGTGGCGGTGGATCCCGTGCCGCCGAACCTGCTGGCCCAGTTGCTGGAGTTGCCCACGAAGCAGATCGAGGCGATCTGCGAAGGCCTGGCAGATGCCTACGAGGCCGAGGGTCGGGGGTTCGCCCTGGTCCGCGTGGGTGGCGGCTACCGGTACCAGAGCCATCCCGACCAGGCGCCATGGGTGGAGCGTTTCGTGGTGGATGGCCAGAGCAGTCGGTTGACGAGCGCTGCGTTGGAGACGTTGGCGATCGTGGCGTACAAGCAGCCGATCTCACGGGCGCAGGTCTCGGCTATCCGCGGTGTCGACGTGGACGGCGTGATGCGCACCCTGCAGCAGCGGGGCTTCATCGACGAGGTCTCCCGGGATGCCGGACCGGGAAACGCCGTCTTCTTCGGCACGACCCGGGAGTTCCTGGAGCGGATGGGGCTGGACGGCGTGTCGCAGCTGCCGCCCCTGGGTGACTTCGTGCCCGGCCCGGAGGTCGTGGAGGCTCTCGAGCGGGGCCTCAGGTCGGATCCGGACCCGGTCGTGGCCGAGGTCGCCGACGGTGGCCAGCCCGCTGCTCCGACGGAGGCATCGGGGCCCGCAGCCCCGGAAGGCTGACCTGTGGACGCCGCCTCCCATGAGGGCGAGCGGCTCCAGAAGGTGCTCGCCCGTGTCGGCATAGGCAGCCGACGGGTGTGCGAGGACCTCATAGCCGAGGGTCGGGTGCTGGTGGATGGCGAGGTGGCCGTGCTGGGTCGGCGTGTCGACGTGGAGACGGCCCTGATCGAGTTGGACGGGGCGCCGATCGGGGTGCGACCCGACCTCGTCCACTACCTGTTGAACAAGCCGGCGGGCGTGGTGACGACGGCGGACGATCCCGAGGGTCGGCCGACGGTGGTCGGGCTGGTGCCGACCGAACCGCGGGTGTTCCCGGTGGGGCGCCTGGACTTCGGCACGGAGGGGCTCCTGCTGCTGACCAACGACGGCGAGCTGGCCCACAGGTTGACCCACCCGTCGTTCGGTGTGGAGAAGGAGTACGTGGCCGAGCTGCAGGGCTCGCCTTCGCGTGCCGCCCTGCGGCGACTCCGGGAGGGCATCGAGCTGGATGACGGGGTGACGGCCCCGGCCCGGGCCGCCCTCCTGGAACCATCGGTGCTCCGGCTGACCATCCACGAGGGCCGGAACCGGCAGGTGAGACGGATGTGCGATGCCATAGGCCACCCGGTCGTGCGACTCATCCGGACCCGCATCGGGCCGTTGGCGGACAGGTCCCTGGCGCCGGGCGCATGGCGGGAGCTGACCGGCGACGAGCTCCGGTCCCTGCAGCGTGCCGTGGCAGTTCCCGAGGCCCGTTCCGGGGGCTGAGTCCGATGGTCGTCGGCTCCGGAACTACGGCCGATCGGCTGACGGGTGCCCGGTAGCATCGTGTCCCATGGCGATTCCAGAACCCGTTGCTCCGGCGCGGCCGAAGAGATGAACGGCGGCACGGCCCGGAGGGCAACCATCGTGGGCGTCGGGCTGATCGGCGGATCCATCGGCATGGCGCTACGGGCCAGGGGTTGGCACGTCCACGGAGTGGACCCCGACTCCGAACGCCTCGCCCGGGCCGTCGAGCTCGGAGCGCTGGACGCCACTGGCTGGGATCCGGAGGCCGAGCTGACTTTTGTGGCGACCCCGGTGGGCCAGCTCCCCGCGGCGGTGGTCGAAGCGTTGGCCGCTGCTCCCACCGGTCTCGTGACCGATGTGGGCAGCGTCAAGGCGCCCCTGGTGGCAGCCGTGGACGACGACCGTTTCATCGGCGGCCACCCGATGGCCGGCTCCGAGCAGGAGGGCCTCGACGGCGCCGATCCCGAGATGTTCGCCGACGCCATCTGGGTGCTCACCCCGACCGAGGGCACCGCCGGAGACGCCCTGGCCCGGGTGCGATCCGTGGTCTCCTCCCTGGGGCCCGAGATCCTGACCCTTCCACCCGAGCGCCACGACTCCCTGGTGGCCCTGGTCTCCCACGTTCCCCACCTCACGGCCGCCACCCTCATGGGCATCGCCGCCGCCCGTTCCGAGGAGCATTCGGCTGTGCTGCGCCTGGCGGCCGGTGGTTTCCGGGACATGACCCGGGTGGCTGCGGGCCATCCCGGTATCTGGCCCGACATCTGCGGCGAGAACGCCGCTGCCATCGACGGGGTCCTGGACGAGCTGATCCGGGCGCTCACCGCAGTGCGGGCCGAGGTAGCCGGTGGCGACAGGGATGGCCTGCTGCGACGCCTCGAGACCGCCAGGTCGGCCCGGGTGAGCCTTCCCACCGGTGCTCCCCGCCCGTCGGACTTGGCCGAGGTGCGGGTGCCGGTGCTGGACCGCCAGGGCGAGCTGGCCTCCATCACGCTGCTGGCCACCGACCTGGACGTGAACATCTACGACCTTGAGATCGCCCACTCGGGCGAGGGCGACCGCGGTGTCGTGCTCCTGATCGTGGAGTCAGCCCTGGCCGAACGGCTGAAGGGCGGGCTGATGGCGAACGGCTACCGGCCCACCTCGGCACCCCTCGCGTGAACGTGTCGTGGGTCCCGTGAGTCCCCTGGTCGAGCCGCTAGCCGGATCCCTGGTCGTGGCCCCGGGCGGCCCCCTGGTGGGTCGCATCTCGGTTCCGGGCGACAAGTCCATCTCCCACCGGGTGCTGATGCTGGCGGCGCTGGCTGACGGGACCTCCACGGTGCGGGGTCTCAGCGACGGTGGGGACGTGGCGTGCACCCGTCGGATCATCGAGGCCCTCGGCGCCGACGTGGTCGACGCCGGGGACGGCGCGATCAGCATCAGCGGCGGGCGCCTCGAAGCGGTTGACCATCCGTTGGACGTGGGCAACTCCGGAACCGGGATCCGACTGCTGGCCGGGCTGCTGGCCGGTCTGCCCTTCCGGTCGGTGCTGGACGGTGACGCATCGATCCGGCGTCGCCCCATGGACCGGGTACTGGATCCGCTTCGCCTCATGGGGGCGTCGCTGCGTGGTCGGGACGGCCAGCCACTCGCACCACTCGAGATCCAGGGTGGAGGCCTGCGTGGCATCGAGTACCGGTTGCCGGTGGCCAGCGCCCAGGTGAAGGGCTGCGTCCTGTTCGCCGGCCTGTCGGCCGAGGGCCCGACCACCGTGCTTGAGGACCGGCCCAGCAGGGCCCACACCGAGGAGCTCATGATGGCCTTCGGGATCACGCTGGACGCGGGATCCGATGGTGACCTGAGGAGCGTGACGGTCCAGCCGGGCCGCCCGACGGCGTTCGACCACGACGTGGCGGGAGACCCCTCCCAGGCGGCCTTCTGGGCCGTTGCCGCCTCGATCCTCCCCGGATCCGAGGTGGTGGTCGCCAATGTCTACGCAGGCCCCGCCCGCTCGGGTTTCGTGGACGTGCTCTCGCGCATGGGTGCCGACATCACACATGACCCGACCACCGGTGACCTCACGGTGCGTCACTCCGGCCTGACGGGAACGGTGGTGACCGCCGACGAGGTGCCGGGGCTGGTCGACGAGGTGCCGATCCTGGCCGTCGCTGCGGCCTGCGCCGACGGCGAGACGACCTTCGAGGGGGTGGGCGAGCTGCGTGTCAAGGAGAGCGATCGCCTGGCCACCGTGGAATCAGAACTGGGTCGGATGGGTGCCGACGTGAGGGTGGATGGCGACACCCTGGTGGTGCGCGGCAGCGCCCTGACCGGAGCCGAGGTGGATTCCCACCATGACCACCGGATCGCCATGGCATGTGCCGTGGCCGCCCTCGTGGCTGACGGGCCGACGACCATCCACGGCTGGGATGCGGTGGCCACCAGCTACCCCGGGTTCGTGGCTGACCTGGACCTCCTCCGGGGCGGGACCTGAGCCGGTGGCGAACCGGGTGATCGCCATCGACGGTCCGGCCGGGTCGGGCAAGTCGACCGTGGCGCGCGCCGTGGCCGACCGCCTCGGCCTGGAGTACCTGGACACCGGGGCGATGTACCGCGGGGTGGCGTTCGCCGTCCTGCGTCGGGGAGTCGACCCGGCCGATGTCCCGGCGGTGGCCGACGTGGCCCGCTCGGTGGTCCTGGAGGTCACCCGTTCAGCCTGCATCGTCGACGGCGAGGACGCCTCTGCGGCGATCCGGGGTGCCGAGGTGACCACCGCGGTGACCGCGGTAGCGGCCAATCCGGAGGTCAGGGTCGAGATGGTTGCCCGCCAACGGGCGTGGGTGGCCGAGCGTGGCGGTGGCGTGATGGAGGGTCGCGACATCGGGTCGGTGGTGTTCCCCGATGCCGAGCTGAAGGTCCACCTGGTCGCCTCACCGGAGGTCCGGGCACGCCGACGGGCCGCTGAGACGCCGGGCCTGGACGTGGTCGCCGTGGCTGCCGACATCCGACGCCGGGACGTCGCCGATTCCAGCCGGGCCGCCAGCCCGCTGGTGGAGGCATCGGGGGCCGAGGTCATCGACACGTCGGACATGGCGATCCCGGAGATCGTGGATGCCATCGTCGGGATGTTGTCGTGAGCGACGACCTGGGCCGTCGGATGTCGCTCCTGGACAGAGCCATCTACAGGTTCTTCTGGTCGCTGCTGTGGCTGGTGTGCAAGGTCTGGTTCCGGTTCCGGGTGGTGGGCGGGGAGAACCTTCCGGCTGATGAGGCGTACATCCTGGCGCCGGTCCACCGGTCCTACCTGGACACACCTGTGGGCGGAATGGTCACCGCCAGGCGCCAGCGGTTCCTGGGCAAGGAGTCGCTCTGGAACAACCGTGTGGCTGGACGGTTCCTGACCATCGTCGGGGGCTTCCCGGTGAAGCGCGGCACGGCCGACCGTGCGGCCCTACGTGCCTGCCAGGACGTCCTGGAGCGCGGTGAGCCGATGGTCATGTTCCCCGAGGGCACCCGCCAGTACGGCCCGGTGGTGGAGGCCGACCTGATGCATGCCGGGCCGGCCTTCGTGGCTGCACGGGCCGGGGTGCCGATCATTCCCATGGGTATCGCCGGTACCGATTACGCCATGCCCGGTGGTTCGATGTTCATCCGACCGGTGAGGGTGGTGATGGTGGTGGGCGAGCCGATCCGGCCACCGGTGGTCGACGGGAGGATCCCCCGACGCATGGTGGACGAGCTCACGGAACGACTCCGGGTCGGCCTGCAGGAGTGCTTCGACGAGGCCCAGCGCCTGGCTGGGCGACCGGCGTTGCCGGCTCCCGGCGTCGAGCCGTCCGGCGACTGAGCTCTCAGCCGACCGCGCTGGGCCTGCCCAGTGCGGTGAGGGCGTCCGAGGCGTCGATGGCCCTGTCGTCGAGGTGGCCCGGAGCCGGCGGGGCACCGAAGCCCAGCCCGGCGAAGGTCCGGATGGCCTGCAGCAGGTCCCGGAGGTTGCGGGGCGGCGGGAAGTACTCGTCCTCGTCGGTGTGGCGCACGGTCTCGACGCCGTCGACGGGTGCGAGGGCCTCGATCACGGCGGTCACGACCTCTTCGGGTGCCGACGCCCCGGCGGTCACGCCGATCGTGCCGGCCAGGTCGTCCGGGAGTTCCTCTGCCCGGTTTATCCAGACCACCCTGTCGCAACCGGCTTCGGTGGCCAGCTCAACCAGGGCGCGGGTGTTGGAACTGTTCGTGGAGCCGATCACCACCACGGCGTCACAGCGGTCGACGAGGTCCAGGAGGGCGCCCTGTCGGTTCGTGGTGGCGAAGCAGAGGTCCGAGCGCCCGGGGGACCAGAGGTCGGGCCAGCGTTGTGAGGCGGCATCCACGACACCCGCCCAGTCCCGGTGGCTGAGGGTGGTCTGGGCGAGGATCGCCACGTTGTCGCCCAGGTCGGGGAGGGCGTCCACGTCGTCTGGGTGCTCGACGCGGTGGACAGAGTCGGGGGCCACGGCGATCGTGCCCTCGGCCTCCTCGTGGCCGGCGTGGCCCACGTAGACGATCTGGTAGCCCTTGTCGGTGCGGGTCTTCACCTCGTGGTGGACCTTGGTCACCAGGGGGCAGACGGCGTCGACCGTGTAGCCACCCACCTGACGGGCCCGCCGCACCACCTCGGGGGCCGAGCCGTGCGCGGAGAGCATCAGGGGTGCGCCGTCGGGGACGTCGTCTATGTCGTCTACGAAGACCACGCCCTGGGCCTCGAAGCGTTCCACAACCAACTTGTTGTGGACGATCTCGTGGTAGCAGTAGACGGGTTCGTCGAACGCCCGGACCAGCCAGGTGAGGGCCTTGATGGCCATCTCCACGCCGGCACAGAAACCGCGTGGTTCGGCCACCAGCACCCGGTCGACCCGCCCGGAGACCCCGGTGGGCGAGGTGGCGGATGGCATGCCCGGACCCTACCGGGTGCGCCCTTCTAGGTCGGTAGCCTTGTGGGCATGTCGACCCCCGTGGTCGTTGCCGTCGCCACCGGATCACCCGCAGAACGGGCCGGTGTCGTGCTGGGCGACCGGATCCTGAGCATCAACGACCGCGTGCCACGCGACGTCATCGAGTACCAGCTGCTCGTGGACGAGCCGACGGTGGCCCTGATGCTGGATTCCGGGGGCATACAGCGTGAGGTGGAGGTGGAGAAGCCCGCCGGCAGCCCCCTCGGCGTCGAGGTGGACAGTGCCCTGTTCGACCGTGTCCGCACGTGCGACAACCACTGCGAGTTCTGCTTCATCTACCAGCTTCCGCCCGGTCTGCGCCGCAGCCTCTACGTGAAGGACGACGACTACCGGCTCTCGTTCCTGTACGGGAACTTCACGACCCTCACCCGGTTCACCGAGGCCGACCTGGAGCGGGTGCTGTCGGAGGGCCTCAGCCCTCTGTACGTGAGCATCCATGCGACCGATCCGGACAAGCGCACGGAGATGCTGCGCAACCGGCGGGGAGCCACGAGCCTGCGGTGGTTGCGTGCGCTGCTGGACCACGGGATCACGGTGCACGGCCAGGTGGTCGTGTGTCCCGGCCTGAACGACGGGCTCTGGCTGGAGGACACGCTGGCCGGCGTCGCCGACCGGTTCCCGGAGTTGGCCAGCATCTGCGTGGTGCCCCTGGGTGTGAGCCGCTACACCGACGAGGTCCGCATGCGGGCGCACACCCGTGACGAGGCCTGCGCCGTAGTGGACGTCGTGGAGGCCTGGCAGGCGCACCTACTGGGAGCCCTGGGGCGACGGATGGTGTTCGCCGCCGACGAGTACTACCTGCTGGCCGGGAGGCCCTTCCCGCCGGCTGAGCACTACGACGACTTCGAGATGCTGGAGGACGGAATCGGCATGGCACGGGCATTCGAGAAGGAGTTCACCGGGTTGACGGGTGGGCGGGAACGTGCTCCGGGGTTCTTCCAGTCGGTGGACGGGGCACCCGCCCTCGGCTATCGGGCCCCGCGGGCCGCTGCCGGCCATGACGGGTCGGGTTGCGGAGTCGGCCTGGCGGTCGCCGGGTCGGTCACCGACGGTTCTGCCTCGACGGCCACCTCGGTCCGTCTCGGGGCGGGGGTCCGGCCACCGCGCAGTGCCCCCGTGGCTGTCCTGACCGGCGAGTTGGGCGCACCCATCCTGGCGCCCCTGGTGGAGTCGACCGGTCGGACCGACGTACGTGTGCTTCCGGTTCAGAACCGGTTCTTCGGGGGCAACGTGGGGGTCACCGGCCTGATGGTCGGCGAGGACGTGGCAAGGGTGCTGGCCGACCAGCCGACCGGGCACCGCTACCTGCTTCCCGACGTCTGCCTCAGCAATGGACGGTTCCTGGACGGCATGCAGCCGGAGGACCTGCCACGGGCCGTCGAGGTGGTGGCCACCGACGGTGCATCGCTGCGTGAGGCACTTTCGATTGTGGGGGCGGGTCGATGAAGCATTCAGTGGCGATCGTGGGACGGCCCAACGTGGGCAAGTCGACCCTCATGAACAGGATCCTGGGTCGCCGCGAGGCGATCGTGGAGGAGCGGCCCGGTGTCACCCGGGACCGCAAGGAGGTCGAGGCCAACTGGCAGGGCCGGGAGTTCACCCTCGTGGACACCGGTGGCTGGATCGCCGACGGTGACTCCCTGGACGAGAAGGTAAGTCGCCAGAGTGAGCTGGCCATTGCCCAGGCTGACGTCGTGCTGTTCGTGGTGGATTCCACGGTCGGGGTGACCGAGGACGATGCCCAGGTGGCGACACTCCTACGGGGTATCGACACGCCGGTGATCCTGATTGCCAACAAGGTCGATGATCGGGTGCACGAGTCGGCGATCTGGGAGCTCATGTCTCTTGGCCTGGGCGAGCCGATGGCTGTCAGCGCCCTGCACGGTCGGGGCGCCGGCGACATGCTGGATCGCATCGTGGATGCCCTTCCCGAGGTCGTCGACGAAGCCCCTACCGAGGACCAGCCAGATGATGGCGACCCCCGGGTAGTGGGCGTGACCCTGGTGGGTCGCCCGAACGTCGGCAAGTCGACGCTGTTCAACCGCCTCACCGGCGAGGAGCGGGCGGTCGTGCACGATCGTCCGGGAACCACGCGTGACACGGTCGACACCATCGTGGAGACGTCGCACGGCCCGGTCCGCTTCATCGACACGGCGGGCATGCGGCGCAAGGCCCGCATCGACGAGGAGACCGAGTACTACTCGCTGGTCCGGGCCCTGAAGGCCGTGGACACCGCCGACGTGGCACTGCTGGTCATCGATGCCACCCAGGGCGTGACCCACCAGGACCAGCGCCTGGCCGAACGCGTGGACGCTGCTGGCTGTCCGATCGTGGTGCTGCTCAACAAGTGGGACCTGTGTGACACCGAGCAGCGCGAGGACGTCTCGATCCAGGTGGGCGACAAGCTGCACTTCGTGGGCGAGGCACCGGTCATCCGCATCTGCGCCCTCAGCGGCAAGAACGTGCACCGTCTCTGGCCGGCCCTGGAGGACACCATCCGGGACTACCAGACGCGGATCCCGACCCGTCGGGTGAACGACGTGATCCGGGCGGCCCAGGCGGCCCAGCCGGCACCTGCCGGCGTGCGCATCCTGTACGCCACCCAGGGGGCGACCGATCCACCGACCTTCACCCTGTTCGCCAACCGCGAGGTGCCGCGCACCTGGCTGCGCTACCTGGAACGGCGCCTGCGTGAGGACCTGAACCTCGGGTCCACGCCCATCAAGCTGAGGGTGCGTCGTCGGTCGGAGTAGCGGCGCGATTGCGGGTGCATGGCCGTTGGGGTGGCCGACGCTCGTCAGCCGGACCCACGACTACGCTGAACTGGCATGCGGACGCCTGTCCTGACCCTCCTGGGCATCATCTGCCTGGCCGCCGCCATGAGTTGGGCACGGTCGGCACGCCACCGCTACCGGCTGCTGGGTCGCATCGACCCGGAGACGGCACCGGACGCCTACACGCTGGCGTGGTCCACGTTCCGCAAGGAGTTCCATTCGGCGTCCCTCTACGGGTTGCTGGCGCTGGCCTCGTTCGTGAACGCGGTGACTGAGGGCGCCTGGGGTCCCCTGGTGTTCTCGCTGGTGGCGATCCCCGCCCTGGTGTCCATTGCATGGGCCAGGCACGCCGTCCGGGAGGCCCGGATCGCCCGCCAGAGCATCGACATCGAACGACGCGCCCAGGAGGCCCTCGAACAGGAGGACCTGGCGCCCAAGGCGTGGGCGGGCCGCCTCGCCCCCGAGGATCTCCCGGAGTTCTCCGGGTTCGAGGTTGGCCGGGTGTACCAGGCCGGTACGGGCCTCATGGCCGGGGACTTCTTCGACGTGTTCAAGGCATCTCCGACCCGGTTGGCGGCGGTGATCGGCGACGTGGTCGGGCACGGCATCGAGGCCTCCATCACCGCCTTCCAGGCCAAGTACCTGTTGCGGACGTTCCTCCGGCAGTTCCGGGATCCGGCCCAGGCCCTGGAGGAGCTGAACCGCCAGATGTCGTCGGTGGAGCGGTCTGAGGAGTTCATCTCGCTGGTGGTGCTGGTCTTCGATACCGAGGCCGAGACGATGCGCTATGCCTCGGCCGGGCATCCGGCGACCTTCCTCTGGCACGAGCGGGAGGTGCGGCCACTGCGGTCCACCGGCCCGCTCCTGATGCTGGACCCGAACGGCTCCTACTTCAGCCGTGAGGTTCCGCTGGCGCGTGACGACATGGCCGTCATGTACACCGACGGGCTGACCGAGGCACGCAACGGTGACGACCAGTTCGGCGAGGAGCGGGTCGGCGACGCCGTCCGGCGGAACCCGGGCATCTCGCCCGGCGTGCTGTGCAAGCAGCTGCTGGATGCCGCCAACGACTTCAGCCTGGGGGCCGTGCAGGACGACCTGGCGATCCTGGCCATCCGCAAGCTCTGATCGACGTACCTGGAGGGGAGGGTCGCCGTGCCGTGGTGTGAGCCCTGTGCGCGCTATCTCAGCCCCAACTCGGTGTCCGTGGTGGGCACCTGCCCGAAGTGCGGGGAGAGGGTGACCGATGCCGACGGGCAGCCGGCGCCTTCCCAGAAGGTGCCGTGGCACTTCTGGGTGTTCGCCGGGGCGGCCGTCGTCTACCTGGGCTGGCGACTGGTGCAGGGCATCTGGATGCTGGTCACCTGACCTGGTCCGGCGGGGCCCGCAGCGGGACCCCGACGGTAGAGTGACCGCTCCACAGCGGGCTGTGGCGCAGCTTGGTTAGCGCGTCGGTCTGGGGGACCGAAGGTCGGGAGTTCAAATCTCCCCAGCCCGACAAACAGTGCGCAGGTCAGATGGTGTTTTTTTGAAAGCACCGTCTGGCCTGTTGTTGCGTTGGGGGCCTGAGTGGGGGCCTGAAAGATCCGGCTAGGCGGCCTTTCCAAGGCCCCATCCGACCCCCCCCATCGTTAACTCGACACTGTCTACAGAGGAGGGGGCAGGCGACATTCGCCAGCTGCCACTGGCCCGGCAGATAGCCCCAGCCATTCGGGCCGTTCTGGCAGCCCTGTTGGTCGGCCCGTAGCGTGGCTGTCATGCTCGACAGCGACGAACTCGCACGGATGATGGTCGAGATCTCCGCTGGCTGGGAGTGGGGTGATCCCCGATCTGAGGTTCTCCAGACCCCTGAGCACGAAGCAAAGTGGGGACGACTCAAGGTCCAGATGAAAGAGATTGCCGACAAGGGCGGCATCGTCGACATCCCGAGTGGCTTTCCGGACCTCACCGGTCACCGTGAGAAATGGCCACAACCACCCCGTGACTCAGACGATGCACTGAGGCCAGAGTCGAAGAGGCAGGCCTTCAAACCACCCAGTCAGCCTCCCGAGCCAAAGACGCCGAAGGGGGCACCTGAGTCGGAATCCGGCCAGATCGAACGCACCTACCTCGCCAAGAAGGGCGGCGGCGAGATCACGGTCCTGTACATGATTGAGGAAGGCCCCGACACCCTGAGTGAGAGAGTGCTTCACGCGTCCGGTTGGGAACCCACATCGACAATCGCTGACTGGCGATTCGGCGAACGTTCCGACATCGACGAGATCAGCCGGGAAGAGGCCAGGCGGTTTGTCGAGAGCGCGGGCCTCGGCCAGTTCATCAAGTAGCCGCTAGATCGGGTTGCCTTCCTGGTCGAGTGGCTCGATCCGGAGTTCTTCGGCGCCTGCAACCGCTTCGACTAGGGCTTCGTGGGCCTCTTTGGAGGGTTCGCCTCCGTTGCGTTGGGCGATCATCACGAAGCCGATGGCGGCCCATTCGCCGCCACAATCGGCACAGGAGAACAACACATCGTGGATGAGTGTCTCGTCGTTGTTGATGCGCTGCGGGTTGAACCCGAAGTTCGCCCCACTGTTGGATGAACCACAATGCGGGCAGGTGTTTGGGTTGGATGTAGCCATGTCATCTCCTCATCGTTCTTGGCGGGGCCACCGTGCCGGGTTGGTCGGTTGGCTGGCAGCAGGCCAAGTCCCTTGTCGCTGCCTTCTTGATGAAGCGACGGCCCAAGATCGGCGATCGATTGTGCCTGTAGGCCGAGAGGTTGCCGTACGCTGTTAGCACTCTCACCCTGAGAGTGCTAATTAGAAACGCGGACCAGTTTTCCCAGATCTTCCGGTTCCGTTGAGGCCCATCTGACCTCGGTCTACTTGGGTTCCGTGCTTACAGGTGCGCTCACTCCAGATTGCTTCGATTTCCGACGCAGCGCCTTAGCGAATTTTCACCAATCGCTAGGACGGTGCTCGATGAAGTCTCTCCTTTTCACCCCTGGCCC
>Ga0208748_1000256_pt1 | contig 27626 bp, 19 predicted proteins | sample Knorr_S7_td_Bott_FD_185599 | JGI IMG/M metagenome (GOLD analysis project Ga0208748, IMG submission 185599) | Marine microbial communities from Southern Atlantic Ocean transect - Knorr_S7_td_Bottom_ad_4513_LV_A (SPAdes) (version 2) | ecosystem: Environmental > Aquatic > Marine > Oceanic | place... | reverse complement strand
CAATCTGCGCCTCCATGTAATCAAGGCTATTGGTCTCCAAATCGAAAACAAACGATTTACTGGCTAACAATTGGCTCAATAAGTTGTCAAAGTCAACTTGGCTAAGTATCAAATTCTGGGAATACTCTTTTAGCAACTCTTTGTTTTCCTCTACAGCATCCTCGATCTCAATCGACACATCGGACTCAACAACGCTCGGGACTTTAACATCACCCAATTGTCGCAACCACATTGAAAAGCCATATTCTTGATAAAGACTGGCTAATGTTGCTCTGTCTTCGCCGGGCTCATCGGAGAAAATATCAATCGGAATTTCGACATCAAATTTGAGTTGCACTAAAGCGTTTGACAAATCTAGAAGATCAAAAGAGTCGCGCAGCTTTTCACCCACTTTACCGCCCACTTTGTCGGCATTAGCCTTAACCCCTGCAAGATCGTTGTACACATCCAACCATTTGGCAGCCGTTTTTGGTCCGACACTTGGAACGCCCGGGATGTTGTCTGAAGTATCGCCAGTGAGTGCCAATAGATCGGAAACTTGATGTGGCTCCACGCCCATTTTTTCTTTAACTAGAGCACAATCATAAAGCTTACCCTTCATGTCAAGTTGTTTGACGTTATCACTCACCAATTGAAATAAATCTTTATCTCCGCTTGCAATAATGGTGGCTGTATTTTTTGCATCAGCTTGTGTGGCTAAAGTAGCGATGACATCGTCCGCCTCAACGCCGTCAACACAGAGAAAATGAAAACCCATTGCTCGAATCATTTTATAGAGAGGTTCGATTTGCACAATTAAGTCATCATCCGCTGGTTTTCGGTGCGCCTTATATTCCGAATAAATCTCATGGCGAAAGTTAGATCCTTTGGCGTCAAAGATCATAATTATTTTTGCATCATTGTATTGCCTCTGCAGATGTTTGATGGCATTGATGACGCCAAACATCGCCCCAGTTGGGAAGCCGTCATCGTTGCTTAAATTTTGAGAAAGAGTAGAGAAATACGAGCGGAAAAGAAAAGCCGATCCGTCGACCAATATAAGTTGTTGAGTCATAACAGAATTTTACCAATAATCTTGGCACGCCATTGCATAAAGAGGCCTCTGCACAAATCTAAAATGGTTTATGCAGAGGCCTCGTAAACCAATCGTTTGACGCGTTGATAAGCTATAAAATATTAACATGTCAGATGCACTTATCACCGCACAAAATATCAGTCTCAATCATCAAGGTAAAAAAATACTTGATGACGTTAGCTTTAGCCTTAATCCAGGTGAGTTTATTACCCTTATTGGTCCCAATGGTGCCGGCAAGAGCTCTCTAATTAAAGTTCTATTGGGTCTGATTAAACAAGACAGTGGCAAAATTAAGCGCTCAAAGTCAATTCGCCTTGGTTATACACCACAGTTATTTACGCCCAACCCTTTTATTCCAATTTCGGTTGTTGACTTTTTAACGCTCAACCAAAAAGTAGAAAAATCTTTTATCGGCGCAACCGCAGAAACAACTGGAGTTACCTCCCTACTAAACTTACAGCTTAAAGATTTATCGGGCGGTGAATTACAAAAAGTCTTATTGACGCGAGCTCTAATGAATAAACCCAACGTTTTGATCTTGGATGAGCCTGCACAAAATTTAGATGTTGATGGTCAAATGCAACTGTACAAGCTCATTCAAGAAATTCATCAAACTCAAAACTGTGCTGTGCTCATGGTCTCTCATGATCTGCACAGAGTAATGAAAGAATCCACACAAGTGCTCTGTCTATATCATCACATTTGTTGCAAGGGTCACCCTGAAGCAATTCTTAAAGACGAGCACGAGCAATTTAATGACCTTTTTGCCGATCAAATGACCGAATTAATGGCAACTTATGAACATCACCACAACCACAACCACGAACATTAAGACTAAGATCTTTGCGACAGCCATGTCAAATTTACCGAGAGATAAAAATGAATAAAAAATGTGTAAAAATTTAAAATGAATAGCGATAGCTATTGATGAGAATTTTTCTGCACTTTTTAGTATTTTTAGCCTCAGCCCTTCGGGATAAAGGGGTTTTTACATTTTCCTATGTTAAATTTTATTCCCAGACAACAAGTAGGGCTCTAAAATTATGCCTTGTAAAATGAAAAAAAAATTCCACTATCAAATCTGAAATGGCTGTCGTAAGGTCTCAAAACTAAAAGCCCTGTCGCTGATATAATGTATCTTTTTTTTTCTGAGAAAAATTATGAAGGACATCATCGAAGCGGCTTTTGAAGATCGCGCGCATATTACCCCTGATTCAGCGCCTAAAGAGGTTAGAGAAGCAGTCGCAGAAGCGATTCATTTACTCGATTCAGGCAAAGCCAGAGTTGCAGAGCAAAAAGGTGTGGGCGATTGGACGGTTAATGAGTGGCTGAAAAAGGCTGTTTTACTGTCCTTTAGGCTAGAAGACAATGCTGTCATGCAAGCTGGTTACACCCAGTTCTACGACAAAGTTCCTTCAAAATTTGCCAATACAACTGCACAAGAATTTCAAGCAGCAGGCGTACGTGTCGTACCACCTGCCACAGCTAGAAGAGGCTCATATATTGCCTCTGACACTGTTTTAATGCCAAGTTATGTCAATATCGGCGCATATGTTGATTCTGGCACAATGGTCGATACATGGGCTACTGTCGGCTCTTGTGCTCAAATTGGTAAAAACGTTCACCTCTCAGGTGGCGTTGGCATCGGTGGCGTTCTAGAGCCACTACAAGCCAATCCAACAATTATTGAAGACAATTGCTTCATCGGTGCTCGTTCAGAAGTGGTTGAGGGTGTGATTGTTGAAGAAGGCGCTGTGATTTCTATGGGCGTCTATATTGGACAATCTACGAAAATCTTTAACCGTGCAACTGGCGAAGTGACTTATGGTCGTATTCCTGCTGGTTCTGTGGTTGTCTCTGGCAACCTTCCATCTACAGATGGTAGCTACTCACTATATTGTGCAGTGATTGTTAAGCAAGTGGACGCCAAGACAAGGTCTAAAGTGGGTATTAACGAATTGCTTCGCGGTATTTAATAAAAACCCCAGACATTAAAAAAACCCGCCTTTCAGCGGGTTTTTTATTGCGTAACTTTTATGTTATTATCTACGTGTAAAGATGGCGTAGAGTAAGCCAACTGCAACTAAGCCAACCAAATTGGCACCGCCAAGAGCAGTAACTATACTTGTGATATTGCCAACCACATCTCCTGGAAGGAATGCAGCAGTAGTACCAAAGATTACCTGAACAACAACAGCTAATGCGATAAGTGCTACACCTGCTTCTGTTCCTTTCTTTATCCAACCTATTACGTTATCTAACATATTTGTCTCCCTTTAGTTAAAAGACAACCAACATTTATTTGTTGATTGGTGCACTTTTTATAGTAGCAAAAACTCTATGTCAAGTTTTTTTTAGGAAAAAATGCTAAATAAACACCAAAAAACGTAAAAAATAGTTCAAATGTTGCAAAATAACAACAAATTTATTTCTAGAGTGGCAGCGAAACCAAAATACCCGCAAACAGAGTCAGACCAATGTAATGATTGTGTAAAAACGCCTTAAAACAGGCTGTTTTTTTACGGCTTTTGATTAAAAACTGGTGGTAAATCATTAGTATCGAAATAATTAATGCAGAAAGTTGATAAAAAAGCCCTAAATCGAATAAATTGCCAATTTTAAAGAAGATTAATAGCAGTGAAATTTGCAATATTCCGATAATTATCCGGTCATATTTGGCAAATAAAATAGCACTGGATTTCACTCCAATTTTAAGATCTTCCTCACGATCGGACATTGCATAAATAGTGTCATAAATCAGCGTCCAGACAATGTTTGCTGCAAAAATCCAATAAGCCGAAAGTGGTAGCTCTCCAGTCTGGGCGCTGAATGCCATCAGCACGCTCATACCAAAAGCAAGGCCTAGAACAAACTGAGGTAGCTGAATGCAGCGCTTGGTAAAGGGATACAAACTTGCAAGTGCAACTGCCACAAAAGACAGTTGAATTGTCAGGGTGTTGGTCAGTAGTACCAAGCCAAAGGCCGACAATATTAATACGAAAAACAACAGCAAAGCACTTTTAGGACGAACTTCGCCCGAAGCAATGGGGCGATTTTTTGTGCGCTCAACGTGCTTGTCGATTTCACGATCGGCATAATCATTAATGACACAGCCGGCGCTGCGCATCACAATAACACCTATAGTAAATATAATGAGCAAATCAACATCTGGCCATCCGCCCGCAGCAAGGAAGAGCGCCCAATAAGTTGGCCACAGCAGCAAGTAAATACCGACTGGCTTATCAAGTCGCATTAGGCGAAAATAGGCGTTCATAATTTGCTTAAGAAATCTTCAAGTTCATCTGGTAAGGGTGCTAAAACTTTTTGAATTTCATTTGTAGTAGGGTTTGTGAAAGTAAGCGCCTTGGCATGAAGGAATAATCGATTGAGGCCTTTGGCTTTCATTTGTGCGTCAAACTCACGATCGCCGTATTTATCGTCCTGCGCGATTGGATGGTCAGCGTGTTTGGCATGCACGCGAATTTGGTGTGTTCTACCGGTTTCAATCACCACCTCAACAAGTGACGCACTGAATTCATCATTATGGAAATTCTTCAGCGGGTGAAAATGGCTGAGCGACTCCTTTCCTTTGCTATCAATCACACTATAACGAGAGTTTTGGTAAATGGGCGCGTCAACCGTATGACGTTTTTTACTCCAAGAGTTCTTCACCAAAGCAACGTAGCGCTTTTCCATCTGATGTTGCGTGAGCTGTTCGTGTAAAGCCTTTAATACCGAGCGTTTTTTCGCCAAAATCAAAACACCTGAAGTGGCGCGGTCAAGTCGGTGCACAAGTTCAATTGGATGCTTGTATTCTGCTTTTAGGGCCTCGATGATGCCGATACCGATACCGCTACCACCATGCACCGCCATACCGCTTTTTTTGTTAATAATCATCAAGCCTTTATCTTCATAAAGAATAGAATTGTGCAGGGTTTCGATCATGCCGACAGAGGGTTTATGCTCCTTTTCAGCTGTGAGTCGAATGGGTGGAATTCGAACAACGTCCCCAGTCTGAAGTTTATATTCGGCTTTTTTACGCCCCTTATTAACGCGTACCTCACCTTTACGAATAAGGCGATAAATATGCGACTTTGGCACGCCTTTAAGCTGCTTTAGCAGGTAGTTATCTAGACGTTGGCCAATCGAAAACTCGTCAACAGTAACTAATTGAACAGAATTGTATAAAGGCGACTGGTCGCTCATTAGAAAAACAAACGCCTGAAATTATTTGTGGTGACCTCAGCAATCGCTTCAATCGTTGAGCCTCGCACTTCGGCTAATTTTTCGGCAACATAGTAAGTGAATGCTGGACTGTTAGGACGGCCACGATGTGGCATCGGCGTCAGATAAGGAGAATCGGTTTCTACCAGAAGTCGATTTTCCGGCACTTTTTTTGCAACTTCTCTTAATTCCTTGGCGCTGTTAAAAGTCAAAATACCAGAGAAAGAAATATAGAAACCAAGATCAAGAGCGGCCTTGGCTGTTTCCCAATCCTCGGAAAAACAGTGCATTACGCCAGCCTCTACTTTTTCTTCGCGCATGATAGCGATGGTGTCTTTTTTCGCTTCACGGGTGTGAATGATCATTGGTTTGCCAGTGCGATTCGACACCTCAATATGGCGACGAAAGCGATCGCGCTGCCAATCGGCCTCAGCTTTTTTTATATGAAAATAATCCAAACCAGTTTCACCAATAGCAATCACCCGATCGCTTTTTGAAAGCTCAATTAATTCGTCAACACTCGGGTCTTTGCCATCAACTTCCGTTGGGTGAACGCCGACAGAGGTATAAATACTTGGGTGCGCTAAAGCCAAATTATGAACATCCTCGAAATGCTCTAGATCAATACATACGCATAAGAATTCGGTGACCGATAACTCTTTGGCGTGCGCTAGCATGGATTCAATACTGCCGCCAAAGGCATCTAAATCAACACGATCAATATGGCAATGGGAGTCAACGATTTTCATGACAGGAGGCCTTTGTATTAATAGAAGTGATTAGTAAAATGTTAATATTTTGCTCAATTCGGAATTCTCCTAAAGCCATCTCTGGTATGACTAAAGTTGGTTTTTGGAAAATTTCTAAGTGAGTGAGAGGTTGCATTTTAATGATTGCTTGTATTGATACAAAGGTCTCCAATTATAAATGAATTTCTAAAAGTGAGCGCCTGTCGGAAACAAAAGGCACGTTCAGGCTGTGAGAGACAATGTTGACATCAACAGCTCGCTCTTCATCTGCATGGTTGCCCTTCATTAGCACGTAGCTACCACCCTGCGCTAACAGGTGTCTTGTTAAACTCAACGTTTTGTCCACTTCAGCAAAAGCCCTGGAGGTAATTTGCGAGAAAAGATATTCTGGCTCAAAGGACTCCACTCGAGCATTAACCACGTCCAAATTACCCAAGCCTAATTCTGTTTTTACTACTTGCATAAAACGGCATTTTTTGCCAACGCTATCAAGCACAGTAACACTAACATCATCCCGCATAATGGCAATGACGATACCGGGCAAACCAGCACCTGCACCCACATCCAGAAGCCGACCTTTTTTAATAAATGGCAGGACAGAAAGTGAATCGATTAAATGTTTTTTAACAGACTCAAGTGGATCTCGAATTGCGCTAAGATTATACGTTTTATTCCATTTTTGAATTAATGCAGCATAATCCATCAACTGCTGAGTTTGCTCTTCAGTGAGCGAAATACCCATTAATTCTGCACCCTCACAAAGCAGGATTTGTGACTCGCTCACAAGACCTTTTTATAAGTCTTTAAATAAACCAGGAGAATCGAAATAGAGGCAGGGGTTACACCTTGAATGCGGCTCGCTTGGCCAATGGTTTCTGGCCTAGATTCACTGAGTTGTTGAATGACTTCAGCCGAAAGTGCTTTTATCGATTGGTAGTCCATATCCTCAGGCAACTTCGTATCTTCGTTTTTACGATACTTCTCAATCTCATCTAATTGACGCTTGATATAGCCTTCGTATTTAATCTGGTTTTCGACTTGCTCAATTAAAGAAGACTCCTCCAAAAACGGTTTGGCTTTTTCAATTTTACTGAGCAGTTTGTAGTCAATTGTTGGTCTTTTAAGCAGAGCCTCAAGACTGTATTCATGATTAAGCTTAATGCCCAAAACACTTTGCGCTTGAACATCATCAGCTTGCACCCAGAACGACTTCAGTCTCTGCTTCTCTGCGGCAATTTGCTCATATTTTCCACAAAAAGAGTGCCAACGCGCCTCATCAATAAGGCCTAATTTTTGCGCATGAGGTGTTAAACGCTCATCGGCATTACCTTCACGCAACAGCAGACGATACTCTGCACGTGAGGTAAACATGCGATATGGCTCATTCGCACCTTTGGTGGTCAAATCATCAACCATTACGCCAATATAAGACTCGTCGCGCTTCGGCACCCAAGAGTTTAGCTCTTTCACTTGCAAGGCAGCATTGATGCCAGCAAGAAGACCTTGCGCCGCCGCTTCTTCATAGCCTGTTGTGCCGTTGATTTGGCCGGCAAAAAATAAACCTGAAATTTTCTTGAGTTCTAGTGTTTGCTTCAAACCTCTTGGGTCAAAAAAGTCATACTCAATTGCATAACCAGGGCGCATAATTTTGGCATTCTCGAACCCTTTTATCGAGCGAATAAAGGCCTCTTGAATCTCATAAGGCAGTGATGTCGAAATACCATTTGGATAAACTTCGTTGGTTGTTAAACCCTCTGGTTCAACAAAAATTTGATGTGAGTTGCGCTCTGAAAAGCGCACTACTTTGTCTTCAATCGAAGGGCAATAACGCGGGCCAACACCCTCAATATTGCCAGAGTACATTGGCGAGTCTTTCAATCCAGCGCGAATCAAATCATGTGTTTTTTCATTGGTATGGGTGATATAGCACGGGATTTGGAGGGGGTGGTCTGCACTAGAGCCCATGAATGAAAAAGTTGGCAAAGGTGTATCGCCGTGTTGCTTTTGTAATACGTCAAAATTAATCGTTCTGGCGTCAAGTCGTGCAGGCGTACCTGTTTTAAGTCGCCCAACACCTAAATCATAGCCTCGCAATCTCTGCGACAAGGCGTTAGCTGGTGCGTCACCTGCGCGTCCACCTTGGAAATTTTTCTGGCCAATGTGAATAACACCACCCAAGAAGGTGCCCGAAGTAAGAATAACTTTATCAGCAAAAAACTTCAATCCCATTTGGGTAACAACACCTTTCACCTGATCGTGCTCAATGATAAGGTCATCAACCGCTTGCTGGAATATGCTTAAGTTAGGCTGATTTTCTAAGGTGTAGCGAATTTCCGCCTTGTATAAAATACGGTCTGCTTGCGCTCGAGTCGCTCTTACAGCGGGACCTTTAGAGGCGTTGAGCGTACGGAATTGAATACCAGCTTTATCAATCGCTTTGGCCATGATGCCACCCATTGCATCAATTTCTTTCACCAAATGACCTTTGCCAATACCACCAATGGCAGGATTGCAACTCATTTGACCTAAGGTTTCAATATTATGTGTGATCAACAAAGTGTCTACACCCATACGTGCCGAGGCAAGCGCTGCTTCAGTGCCAGCATGGCCACCACCGACTACAATGACAGGATAGTATTTACTTTGTTCGATCATGTGTTTATTTTAGAGACCTTTTCAACAATTATTTTAAAATTTGCTGAGTGATAAAAATGAATAAAAAATGTGTAAAAACTTGAAATTAATAGCACTGGCTATTGATGAGAATTTTTCTGAATTTTTTAACATTTATTAGCCTCAGCCCTTTGGGACAGGGCATTTTTCCAATCTTCCTACGTTAAATTTTATCGTTAGACAACAGGTAGAGTTTCAAAAATTATGCCTTGTAAAATAAAGAAAATCCCACTATCAAACTTAAAATGATTGTTGTAAAGGTCTCTATTTAACAATAAAAAAGGCCCGCATTGTGAGCCTCTTATTATACCTTTATACCTTTGTTGCTCAATCTAACCAGAGCATCTAATTTTCCCAATACAGACTGCCGAGCCTTTAAATGCTAGTATTTATAGCCAGCTTCGAATAAAGTGGCTTGTGAAGAAGGCTGAGAGCCAGCAACATAATCACCCATAGAAGCTTCAGAGTTGGCCTGTGCCCTAGCCATTAGCGCTTTTTTACCTGCCTCATCACCGCCATCTTTCCACGCTTGCAAGCAAGATTGCTGTAATGCCCTACCGTAAGAAAATGTCATACTCCAAGGGCTTTTACGATCCATTCTGTTCATCGTATTCAGATAAACAGAGGCATCTTCCTCTGTTAAGCCGCCTGAAAGAAACATAATGCCGGGAACAGCATCAGGGACACAACGATCCATAGTGCGTACCGTTATTTTTGCCACTTCTTCAGGGCTCGCCTTATTGGCATTATCGGCGCCTGAAACGATCATCGATGGCTTTAATAAACTACCTTCTAGCAAAACACCGTTCTCTTCACAGGCTTTGTACACCTCTGTAAGAATTTTTTCTTGCGCTTCTGCTGTACGCTCAATACTGTGATCACCATCCATTAAAATCTCAGGCTCGATGATTGGTACAAGGCCAGAATTTTGGCAAGTTCTGGCATAACGCGCCAAACCCCAAGCATTCTCTTTGATGGCAAGATCGCTAGGACAGCCATCAGCAGTTATTTGCAATACAGCACGCCATTTTGCAAAACGTGCGCCCCGCTCATAATACTCAGCTGTACGCTCTGCTAGGCCTTCTAAACCCTTGCACCAAGTCTCTAGAGGATGTGCGCCAGCTAAAGGGCTGAGTCCCTTGTCAACTTTAATACCAGGAATAATACCCAACTTTTCAAGTTTAGCGATCATAGTGCCGCCATCTAAGTGGTCTTGATAAAGGGTTTCTTCAAAAAGAATTGCACCACTGATGTAATCACCCAAGCCTTGTGCATTAAACAACATACCACGATATGCCTGACGATTGACTTCGGTGTTCTCAACATTGATTCCCGCAAGGCGCTTACCAATTGTTGGTGTAGATTCATCAACAGCAAGTAAACCTTTGCCTTTTGCTGCCAAGAGGTTGGCCGTTTCTCTCAACTCATCTTGCTTTTCAATCATTCTTTTTTCCGCCCCTTTTTAATATTTAATAATCGCCTTCGCCAACACGAAGAATTTTCATCACGTTTGTTCCGCCTAATGTGAACTTGTGCATTCCTTTGGTAATTACCACTAAGTCTCCATCCGCTACAACTTCGTTTTTGATTAATGCGTTAACAACTGCTTCATTAACTTTGTCCCAGCTGCTAGCACTTTGCTTACCCATGTTGCATGGGTAAACTCCTCGGTACAAGGTTACTGTGCTCAAAGTTCTGTCATTTTCTGACATTGCAAAAATAGCAATATTTGAACTGATTCTTGACATCCAAAGCGCAGTTTTTCCTGATTCGGTAAGAGAGGCAACAACCTTAACACCCAAATGATTTGCCGCATACATTGCACTCAGTGCGATCGTCTCATCAATATCTTTAAACTCTTCATTCAAGCGGTGTCGTGACACGGCTGCGGTTGGGTTTTTCTCTGCCTCAATACATACTTCAACCATCGTTTTAACTGCGTTGATAGGATATTGTCCAGCAGCAGTTTCAGCTGACAACATCACCGCATCGGTACCGTCTAACACTGCATTGGCTACATCAAACACTTCTGCACGCGTTGGAATTGGGTTGCTAATCATAGACTCCAACATTTGCGTAGCAGTGATGACAACCTTATTCTGTGATCTTGCCATCTGAATCAATCTTTTTTGTTGCGCTGGTAGCTGCGGGTCGCCAATCTCAACACCTAAATCACCACGGGCAACCATAATACCTGCCGACTCTTCAATAATGTCTTCAATAATGCCACTCTCTAAAGCCTCGGCACGTTCGATTTTTGAGATAACACCCGCTCTAGAGCCAGCTGCTTTAAGTAATTTCTTAGTCTCTCTGACGTCATCACCATGCACAGGGAAAGAAAGGGCCACATAATCAGCGTCTGCTTTAGCGGCAATTAAAATATCTTTTTTATCTTTTTCGGTAAGAGCGTCGGCGCTTAGACCACCACCTCTTAAATTGATGCCTTTTTTATTAGACAGTGGGCCTGCCTGAGTGACAACAGTATGGATTTTAGCGCCATCTACACCTGTCACACTCAGAACAATCTTTCCATCATCCAGAAGCAATACATCATCTAACTTGACCTCGTTAGGCAATGTTTTATAACTGATGCCAATCGCGTTTTGATCGCCAGCATCGGCATCTAATTCTGCGTCAAGGACAAAATTATCGCCTTCATTAAGCTGGATCTTGCCATCTTTAAAGGATGAAATTCGGATTTTTGGGCCTTGCAAATCCATCAAAATACCAACATAGGTATTTTTCTTTTTGGCGTAAGCCCTAACAGCATCGACCCGCGCCAAGTGCTCTGATGCCTCGCCATGAGAAAAGTTAATGCGGACAACGTTAACGCCCGCATCGATAATGCCTTCTAATACACCGGGCTTGTCCGTTGCCGGGCCTAAAGTAGCGAGAATTTTTGTTCTTCTAAAAATCATTGATAATCTTCTCTTTTCAACTATAAATTATTATTCACTTTCTCTTGCTTCCAGTGCCTCAACAACTGGTAATTTCTTGCCTTCAAGAAATTCCAAAAAAGCACCCCCGCCTGTTGAAATATAAGAGATTTTGTCTTCAATATTATACTTACTAACCGCAGCCAGTGTATCGCCACCACCCGCAATAGTGAAGGCATCAGAATCAGCAATAGCTCTCGCCAATACTTCGGTGCCATTTGCAAACTGGTCAAATTCAAACACGCCCAATGGGCCATTCCAAACAATAGTGCCTGCATTTTTCATAATTTCTGCCAACTCCTGTGCAGAATTTGGGCCGATATCTAAAATCATATCATCTTCAGCTACACTGGCAGCACTTTTAGTTTCAGCTGTCGCAAACTCTGAACACTCCTTGCCACAAACCACATCTGTTGGTACGGTAATCTGACAGCTCTCCATTAATGCCTGCGCCGTTGGGATTAAGTCATGTTCACATAAAGACTGCCCTACAACTTTACCCTGTGCAGCAATAAAAGTATTAGCAATACCGCCACCAACAACCAACTGATCGACAATCTTTGAGAGAGACTTTAGTACGGTCAATTTCGTCGACACCTTAGAACCGCCAACAATCGCCACCATAGGGCGTGCTGGATTATCTAGGGCCTTTGCTAATGCTTCTAACTCACCAACCAGTAGTGGGCCGGCACAAGCGATTGGTGCGAACTGCGTCACACCATGAGTTGAAGCGTGAGCTCTGTGCGCTGTGCCGAAGGCATCTTGTACACAAATATCACATAAGGCCGCCATCCTTTTGGAAAGCGCCTCATCGTTCTCTTTTTCGCCTTCGTTAAACCTAACATTTTCACAAAGAACCACTTCGCCATCATTTAGCTCCACACCGTCAAGCCAGTTTGAAACAAGCCTCACTTCTTGACCCAACAACTTAGATAAATGTCTAGCCACCGGCGCCAAAGAAAACCTTGGTTCAAATTCACCAGCAGTAGGTCTGCCGAGATGTGAAGTGAGTATTACTTTGGCGCCTGCTTCTAAAGCTTGGACGATCGTTGGCAAAGAGGCTTGAATGCGTTTATCACTAACAACCTCACCATCCTTTATGGGCACATTTAAATCTTGTCTGATTAAAACGCGCTTACCGGATAAATCCAGGTCAGTCATTCTTATTACGCTCATTATGCTCTCCGCCTGCAGTAATTACTGAGTTACAAACTCAGCCAAACGAAGCAAGTTACAAGTGTAGCTGTATTCATTATCGTACCAAGAAACCACTTTGACAAAAGTTGAATCCATTGCAATACCAGCACCTGAATCAAAAATTGAGGCATAAGTACTGCCTACGAAGTCACTTGAAACAACCTTCTCATCTGTATAGCCAAGAACACCCTTCATTACGCCTTCTGAAGCGCTCTTCATTGCGCTACAAATCGAGTCATAATCTGTGTCTTTATTCAATTCAACGGTAAGGTCAACTACCGATACGTCTGAAGTTGGTATGCGGAAAGACATACCTGTTAACTTACCATTTAATTCCGGCAAGACAACGCCTACCGCTTTCGCGGCGCCTGTTGATGAAGGGATGATATTCTCTAGAATACCACGACCACCACGCCAATCTTTCATGGACGGACCATCAACTGTTTTCTGTGTTGCTGTCGCTGCATGAACCGTTGTCATTAGGCCACGTTTCACACCCCAATTGTCGTTCAATACTTTAGCAACCGGCGCCAAGCAGTTTGTCGTACAAGAAGCCGCTGAAATAATTGCCTGACCGTCATATGTTTCATGATTAACGCCATATACAAACATTGGTGTGCCGTCTTTAGAGGGCGCTGATTGAATGACTTTCTTTGCGCCAGCATCAAGATGCGCTTGGCAACTTTCTTCAGTCAAGAAGAAGCCGGTACAATCGATGACTAAGTCTGCGCCGATTTCATCCCATTTAAGGTCTTCTGGATTACGCTCCGCTGTCAAGCGGATTTTCTTGTCGTCGATAACGAAATTGCTATCCTCAACAGAAACATCCTTGCCAAAACGACCATGGACTGAGTCGTACTTAAGCATATAAGCTAAGTAATCATTGTCCAGTAAATCGTTCACACCAACAACTTCTAGACCATCAAAATCTTGGTCAATAGCACGAAAAACCATACGGCCAATACGACCAAAACCATTAATGCCTACTTTAATTGTCATTCCCTAACTCCTAAAAAAATTAACCTAATACCGACTCTACAGTAGCAACAACTTTCTCTACTGTAAAACCAAAATGTTTAAATAAATCAACCGCAGGGGCCGACTCACCAAACGTTGTCATTACCACCAGACCACCGTCAAGACCAATGTACTTATACCAAGAATCCGCAACACCTGCTTCAATTGCAACGCGCTTAACACCAGGTGATAACACGGAATCCTTATAGGCTTGATCTTGCTCATCAAATGCATTCGTACATGGCATTGAAACCACCCGAACTTTCTTGTCCGACATTGCTGTTGCTGAATCAACTGCAAGCGAGACTTCGGAGCCTGTCGCAATCAAAATAACGTCCGCCTCGCCAACACAATCTTTCAATACGTAACCGCCCTTCTCAATATTTGCCACTTGCTCAACTGTTCGCTCCATTGACGTCAAGTTCTGGCGGGAGAAGATTAACGCAGTTGGTGCATCACCTCTTTGCATGGCCACTTTCCAAGAAACGCCAGACTCAATTGCATCACTCGCTCTCCACGTATGGAAGTTTGGAATCACACGCATGCTTGCGATTTGCTCAACCGCTTGGTGAGTTGGGCCATCTTCACCGAGACCAATAGAGTCGTGCGTATAAACATAGATTGTGCCAATTTTCATCAATGCCGACATACGCAGTGAGTTGCGCATGTACTCCATAAACATCAAGAAAGTTGCGCCATAAACCCTGAAGCCACCGTGTAGGACCATGCCATTCATCATCGCCGCCATGCCGAATTCACGCACGCCCCATGAGATGTAATTACCATCAGCATTGTCGTGGTTAACAACCACTGAGCCTGACCAATTCGTAAGGTTAGAGCCGGTTAAGTCCGCCGAACCACCAAACAATTCTGGCACGATTGGACCCATTGCCTCAATTGCATTTTGCGAAGCTTTTCTAGAGGCAATATTGGGCATCTCTTGCTGAGTTTTGGCAATGTACTTGTCCATTTCCTCAGAAAAATTAGCCGGCAAATCACCCGCTGTACGACGCTCGAACTCGCTCGCCTCACTAGGGTAAGAGGCTCTATAAGCTTTAAATCTTTCATTCCAGTCTTCTTCAACTTCAGCGCCTTGCGCCTTGTGGTCCCAACCGTCATAAATCTCTTGTGGGATTTCAAATGGTGCATGCCTCCAGCCCAATTGCTCACGAGTTTTGGCAATTTCCTCATCACCCAAAGGCGCACCATGACAATCATGCGAACCTGCAAGGTTTGGCGAGCCAAAACCGATAACGGTGCGCGTACAAATTAATGTCGGTCTATCACCCATCGCTTTCGCTTCAGCAATTGCCGCATTCACTTCTTCAGCATCATGACCATCAACATTGGCAATAACATGCCAACCGTAGGACTTAAAACGACCTGGAACGCCTTTTTCCATCCAATCACCAATGTGGCCATCAATAGAAATATCGTTGTCATCCCAAAATGCAATTAGCTTACCGAGGCCTAATGTGCCTGCCATGGCGCATGATTCGTGGGACAAGCCCTCCATCAAACAGCCGTCACCCATAAAGACATAAGTGAAGTGGTCAACAATTGCATGACCCGGTTTATTAAAAGTTGCAGCCAATGTGCGCTCGGCAATCGCCATGCCAACCGCGTTGGTAATGCCTTGACCTAGCGGACCTGTTGTCGTTTCAACGCCATCCGCGTAACCGTATTCAGGGTGGCCTGGCGTTTTTGCATGCAATTGACGGAAATTTTTGATCTCATCAATACTTAAATCAAAACCGGTCAAATGTAACAATGAATAAAGCAGCATTGAGCCATGACCGTTTGAGAGTACAAAGCGATCGCGATCTGCCCACTTGGCATTGCTTGGGTTGTATTTAAGGTGCGAATTCCACAATACCTCAGCAATATCGGCCATACCCATTGGAGCACCCGGATGACCAGACTTAGCCTGTTGCACCGCATCCATACTTAGGGCGCGGATTGCATTCGCTAATACTCTTTGTTCTGACATGATAAAGCCTTAACTACTGTGAAGAAACCCTGCATTATACCTTAGAGAAAAGCGCGTCAATATCCACATAACACCCGAAAAAATTTCACTCGAACTTTATAAATTACCTATTTCAAAAAGCCGCCAAAAATAAAGGTTATATGCTCCACTTTGAAAGGAGCAAATAATAAGAGATATTTTTACTATATTTCAACTTAAAACATAGATTATTTCATTATTAAGTATATTAAAATTAAACTCTTTACAATGGTCACGCTCTCCAGCGAATTAATATTAGACTCATTGTGATTTATAATTAATAAAAATTTGGGAAAAAAGTGACTCAAAACGTAGTTTGGCTAAATGAAGTCGGTATAAGTGATATTGATAAAGTTGGCGGTAAAAATGCCTCTTTGGGAGAAATGATTGGCGCACTTGGTGCAAAAGGTGTTTGCGTTCCTGGTGGATTCGCAACCACAGCTAGCGCTTTTGAATTGTTTTTAAGCCACTCCAACCTCAAAGAAAAAATCAACGACTTGCTGCGTAATCTTAATACCAGCAATATTGAAGCACTAACTACGACCGGTGCGAAGATTCGACAGTGGGTTGAGGAATCCCCTTTCCCCGAAGTCTTGCTGCTCGCAATTCAGGACAACTACCAGACACTTGTTGACAAATTAGGCAGCGAGGCAACTTTTGCCGTACGCTCATCCGCTACCGCAGAAGATCTTCCTGAGGCTTCGTTTGCTGGTCAGCAAGAAACCTTTCTTAACGTCAGTGGAATTGATGATATTCTGAGAGCCATTAAAAAAGTCTTCGCCTCGCTTTATAATGATCGCGCAATTTCTTACCGTGTACGCCAAGGCTTTGAACACGAAACAGTCTCGCTTTCTGCTGGCATCCAGCAAATGGTACGAAGCGATATTGGCGCTAGTGGTGTTATGTTTACCCTCGATACTGAATCAGGATTTAAAGATGTGGTTTTCATCACAGCTGCTTACGGCCTTGGAGAGACCGTTGTTCAAGGATCCGTTAATCCAGATGAATTCTATGTGCACAAGCCAACTTTAAGCGCTGGCAAGCACGCCATTCTGTCTCGTAAACTTGGTTCTAAGGCCATCAAGATGATATACGCTGGCACTGCTTCGAGCGAGCCCGTTGAAATAGTGTCTGTTGATGAACATGACCGTAGATTATTCAGTTTAGATGACACTCAAATACAACAATTGGCTCATTATGCGATGACTATCGAAGAGCATTATGGCAGACCGATGGACATTGAATGGGCACTCGATGGCAACGACGGCGAGCTTTATATTGTCCAAGCGCGCCCTGAAACAGTAAAAAGTCGCCAAAACACTTCACAACAGATTGAGAGATACCGACTGAGAGATTCATCCGAGGTGTTAGTCGAAGGACGCGCTATTGGTCAAAAAATTGGTGCTGGCATTGTCCGCGTAATTAAAAACTTGTCTGAAATGAATCAAGTGAAGCAAGGTGATGTTTTGGTGACGGACATGACCGATCCCGACTGGGAGCCGGTAATGAAATTAGCTTCAGCAATTATTACCAACCGTGGCGGTCGAACTTGTCATGCCGCCATTATTGCCCGTGAATTAGGTGTGCCTGCTATCGTTGGTTGTGGCAATGCGACACAAGTACTTGCAAATGGCCAGCCAATCACCGCAAGCTGTTCGGAAGGCGATACTGGGCGAGTATATCGAGGTATTTTAGACTTTGAGCATACACACACCGCCATAGGTACTTTGCCGGAAGTGGCTGTTAAGATTATGATGAATGTTGGCAACCCCTCTCGCGCCTTTGATTTCGCCAATATACCGAATGCAGGTGTTGGCCTTGCGCGCCTTGAATTTATTATTAATAACACCATAGGCATTCACCCTAAGGCGCTACTTGAATTTGATCAATTGCCTAGGGAATTACAAACTGAAATCGAAGCTAAGACTTCTTGTTACAACTCGGCGGTTGACTTTTATGTTGAAAAACTGACCGAAGGCATTGCGACGATTGCTGCTAGTTTTGCCAACTCTCCAGTGATTATTCGCATGTCAGATTTCAAATCGAATGAATACGCCAACCTCTACGCAGGTGATCGTTACGAGCCCCATGAAGAAAATCCGATGATTGGCTTTAGAGGGGCGGTACGCTATATCTCAGAAGAATTCCGTCAGTGCTTTGAGCTTGAATGCCAAGCGCTAAAAAAAGTGAGAAACGAGATGGGCTTCACCAATGTGGAAATCATGATCCCATTCGTGCGTACCACCGATGAAGCAGCTAAAGTAATCAAACTACTGAAAGAAAATGGCCTTGAACGCGGCAAAGACGGTTTGCGAATTATCATGATGTGTGAACTGCCGTCAAACGCTATTTTAGCCGATGAATTTCTTGAATATTTTGATGGTTTTTCTATTGGATCAAACGACATGACACAGTTAACACTTGGTATGGACAGAGACTCAGGCCTTGTTGCAGAGGGTTTTGACGAGCGCAATCCAGCAGTCAAAAAAATGATTTCGATGGCGATTGATGCTTGTCATCGCCAAGGAAAGTATATTGGTATTTGTGGTCAAGGGCCGTCCGATCATATCGATTTAGCACAGTGGTTATTGCAACAAAACATTAGTAGCATTTCTCTTAACCCAGACACTGTGGTTGAAACTTGGAATCGTCTAGGCGAACTCTAATACTGTTAAGATAGCGCCATGAGAACCGTTTTCTTTGTCTCCGACCGAACAGGTATTACCGCCGAAGCTCTGGGCAACAGCTTGCTCACTCAATTTGGCAACATTGAATTTAAACGCGTTAACCTGGCTTTTATCGACAGTCTTGAAAAAGCCGAAAAAGCCGCCATGAAAATCAAAGTGGCCTCTAAAGCCGATGGCCAGCCTGCGCTAATATTTAGCACCCAAATCAAAAATGAATATCGCCAAGTGCTTGAGCATTGCGGTGGTGTTGTATTTGATTTTTTCGAAACTTTTATTTCAAAAATGGAGGATACGCTTGGCGAGAAATCCTCTCATGCAGCAGGACTCTCACACGGTGTTACCGACATCAAAACCTATGCCAACCGTATAGATAGTATTAATTTTTCGCTCACAAATGACGACGGCTTAAACACACAAAACTACGACAATGCCGACATCATCTTAACCGGTGTTTCGCGCTCTGGAAAAACCCCAACTTGTTTATTTTTAGCACTGCAATACGGCATTTATGCGGCCAACTACCCCTTGATCGAACAAGACTTGCATACCATGCATTTACCAAAGGAATTAAGACAGCACAAAGACAAACTGTTTGGCCTTAGTATCAATCCTGTGCGCTTACAAAACATCCGAAACGAGCGCCGTTCAAATAGCGGCTACGCTTCGATTAATCAATGTCGAAAAGAAGTTAGACGTGCTGAGGATATTTTTGCTGAAAACAAGGTGCCTTTTCTCGATACCAGTCAAATATCGATCGAGGAAATTGCAACGCGCATTCTGAACAAGAAAAAGCTCAAAAGACGTTACTAAATTTAATAGTAAACAAGCCTCGAATAGAGGCTTGTTTTGGTCTTTCTTTTAGAAGCCCTTAAGAGGCTTTTAAGACGTCCACTGCCACAATCTTATACTCAGGACATTGGGTTTCTTCGTCTGTTACCGCACTGGTAACTTCGTTAATAAGCACTTCGGGGAAGTGGAACGTTGTACGAACAACGCCTTTCTTAACACGATCAGTCACTTGAACGTCAAGGGTGATTTCGCCACGATCCGATTTCAATGTCGCACGATCACCTGTAATAAGGTCTTTCGCTTTTGCATCTTTCGGATTAAGCATAATCACATCTTTTGTCAAGAGTTCTACGTTTGACGTACGGCGGGTCATCGTTGCGCAGTTGTAATGCTGAAGCTCACGACTGGTAGTCAAAATAAACGGATACTTGTCTTTGTGCTGAACCAACTCTTCAGACTCTCTCCAATCGTAGTAATGGAACTTGCCTTTGCCAATCTTGAACTCGCCAATGTGTAGAATTTGTGTGTCCTCGCCTTTCTTGTTCACTGGCCACTGCAGACCCATTGGGCTGGCGCCTAAACCTTCCCAAGTAACGCCCTCAAAGAATGAAACAACATCAGCAATCTCTTTAAGCACTTCGGCTGCATCATAGTCTGGCTGGTCAAAGCCTAGAGTACGCATCATTTCAACAATGATTTGACCGTCAGTTTTACAGCCTTTAAGCGGCTTAACTGCGGCATTCACTCGTTGGATTCTACGTTCAGTATTGGTAAACGTACCGCTCTTCTCAAGGAAAGTTGTACCAGGAAGTACAACATCGGCCATCTTCGATGTTTCTGTCATAAAGATCTCTTGAACAACAAGCAAATCCAACGCCTCCATGCTCTTCTTAACATGGTGAGTGTTTGGATCTGTTTGCACAACGTCTTCGGCAAAAATCCAAAGCGCCTTCACTGAGCCATCAATGGCACCATCAAACATTTCAGGGATTTTCTTACCGTCGGTAGTTGGTGATGGAACGCCAAATTTATCTTCGTAATATTCTTGAACTTCTTTCTGGTTCATCCATAAATAACCTGGACCATGATGCGGTTGGCAACCCATGTCAGCTGCACCTTGCACGTTGTTCTGGCCACGCAGTGGATTGACGCCAACACCTGGACGACCTAGGTTGCCCGTCATCATTGCTAGGTTGGCAATTAACATCACTGTTTGTGAGCCCTGTGAATGCTCAGTCACACCTAAACCATGGAATTCCATCGCATTGCTAGCACTAGCATAAGCAATTGCCACTGCTTTAACGGCTTCTTTATCAAGACCACAAATTACCGACATTGCATCAACGTCAAGTTCTTTAATTTGCTCAATAAATTCAGCGCCACCTTCACAGCGATCTTCAATAAATTTGTGATCCAATAGGCCGGCCTCAACAATGAAGTATTGCATCATGTTGAGCAGGGCAACATTTGTACCTGGCTTTAACTGCAAGTGATGGTCAGCCATACGAGCAAGCTCGGTTTTAACTGGGTCGACAACGATTAACGTTGCGCCAGACATCGCTTGTTGCTTGATTTTCGCCCCCGTTACTGGGTGAGCAGCTAATGGGTTCGCACCAATAACAATCATCAAGTCCGCTAATGGGATATCGGCCGTTGAATTTGTGCCTGCACCGGTACCAAAGGCTTGTTGCATGCCCCAAGCTGTCGGTGAGTGACATACACGCGCACAACAATCAACATTGTTAGTGCCAACCACTTGTCGAATCATTTTTTGGAATAGGAAATTCTCTTCATTGGTACAACGCGCTGAAGAAATACCTGCAATCGCGTCTGGACCGTGCTCTGCTTTTATAGACTCAAACTTGTCTTTAATATAACCGAATGCCTCATCCCATGAACATGGAACCAGTTCACCATTTTTACGAATTAATGGTGAGGTTAAACGGTCTTCATGGTTGTAGAATTTAAAGGCATAACGACCTTTCAAGCATGTATGGCCAGCATTAACCGCATCTTGCGGTGCACGAATTGATAACACTTCGTTGTTCTTAACCGCTACTTCTAAATTACAGCCTACGCCACAGTAAGCACAAACTGTACGCACTGTTTTATCTGCTTCAACGGACTTTGATTGGAACACGTCTGAAATCGCTGATGTTGGGCAAGTTTGCGCACAAGCACCACACGAAACACACGACGAATCACCGAATAACATGTCGTTATCAGTCGTAATACGAGATTCAAAACCACGGCCTGTCATCGTCAATGTAAATTGACCTTGAACTTCATCACAAGCACGCACACAACGTGAACAGTTAATACACTTCGACAAGTCCATACGCATATAAGCATGGCTTAGGTCTTTTTCACGGTCAATATGGTTGGCGCCTTTGGCATAACGAATTTTTCTCACACCAACACTGGCAGCCACATCTTGCAGCTCACAGTTGCCGTTCACTTCACAAGTCAAACACTCGGGTGGGTGGTCACTTAAAACTAATTCAACGATGTTTCTACGCAGTTTTTTGATGCTATCAGAGTTGGTGTAAATACGCATACCTGGACTGATTGGTGTGTGGCATGAGGCAACTGTTCTCTTAGGGCCGTCTTCGTTGTACTGAATTTCTACAGAGCAAACTCGACAAGCACCATAAGGCTTTAGATTGACATCATCACAAAGGGTTGGAATAATCTTATCACCCAATGATCTGTTAGAAAATTCCAGAACTGAACTCGAGTCATCGAAAGGAAACTCAACACCATCAATAAATACGCCCTGTGGATTATCTGACATATTATTTCTCCATATAAGGTTTAAACTCGTCAGCGCAATGCTCGAGTAGGTTTTTAACAGGAAGTGGTAAGCCGCCGCCTAGTGCGCATAATGAACCTACTTCCATTGTCTCTAATAAATCTTGAATCAGCTCTTCTGAGAATTTTTGATTGTCTTCTATCGCTGATTGTAACATTTCTTTGCCGCGAGTAGCACCCAAACGGCATGGGAAGCACTTGCCACATGACTCGTGAGCAGTGAATTCAAACAGGTGTTTGGCATACTCTACCGCTGAAAATGACTCAGGAATACAAACAAAGCTCGCGTGACCCATTAAGAAGCCACCCTCATCAAACGACTCAAAATCTAGCGTCAATGTACGCAGAATATCAATCGGGACGCAGCCGCCCAGTGGACCGCCAACTTGAATGACTTTAATGTCATCGTTAAAGCCGCCGCCTATTTCATCAATGATGTAACTCATTGGTGTGGCCATATCCACCTCGTACAAGCCCGGCTTGTTAAAGTAGCCGTCCAAAGAAATTAGCTTGGTGCCTGTCGAACGACCGTTTCCAATTTTCTTGAAGGACTCGCCGCCAAGCTTAAAGATGGCTGGCACTGCGGCTAAGCTCTCAACGTTATTGACCACGGTTGGTTTTTTGTACAAGCCTTCAACCGTTGGGAATGGAGGGCGAACATCCACTTCAGCGCGTCGACCTTCGATCGAGGCGATTAGTGCTGTTTCTTCACCACAAATGTAGGCGCCTTGGCCTTCAACAACACTCATGTCAAAGTCAAAACCAGTGCCTAGAATATTATCGCCCAATAAACCGAGCTCGCGCAATTTAGCCAGCGCATCGTCGGTTGCTTTAATCGATTCTGGGTATTCGCCGCGAATGTATAGGAAGCCTTGTTTTGAACCAATTAGATAACCACAAATGGCCATACCAAACAATACTTTAAGCGTTTGCTCTTCCAGTAAATACCTGTCAGAAAATGCACCTGGATCGCCTTCATCGGCATTACAAACAACGTACTTAGCGCTCGCTTCTTGTGCTTGACAGAATTCCCACTTCATACCAGTAGGGAAGCCTGCGCCACCGCGACCACGTAGGCCGGATTCTTTAAGGGTGCTGATTAACTCTGCTTTATCTGCTGCAAAGCAAATTTCTAGTAATTCTTTGAAATCGTCGTAGCTAGAGAAAACCTCATCTTCGACTAAGAATGAAGTATCAGAATAAGACTTCATTGTGTACGCTGGACTGGTGTGCTCACCAGCAATAATGCTGTCTAATTTGTTAATGTCATCACCAGAATAATTCTTGCCTTCATAGTGGAACGAACTGTTTTCGTAACATCTGCCCAGGCAAACAATCTCGCCAACATTATCAGCACCAAATTTAGCGCCTAGTTTTTCAGTAACTGCGTCTTGTGTGCCCCGACAAAGACAAGCACTGCCCGTACAAACGTAGGCTTTTTTGCTTTTGAAGTCTTCACTAAAGAAATCGTAAAAACTCTTGGCGCCGTGGATAGTTGAAACACCTAAGTTGTACTCGCCAGCTAACTGGTTATCGGTAACTTCAGTAGAGCTTGCTGCAATTTTACCAAACAATGGGTTTTTGTCGTCTTTCTTGCCTGACAATAAACTGATATTTCTAGACATTTAATCTCCTAGGACTAATCTTTGATGCGCCATGCACCATTATAAATATTATATTTGTTTTTCTTGATAAAACCAATCAAAGTAATATCAAACTTCCGTGCTAGATCTAGAGCTAACGAGGTTGGCGCCCCAATTCCAGCTATCATTCCTATTCCCGCCATCAGCGTTTTTTGGATGATATCAAAGCCCAACCTTCCCGAACACATGACAAATTGTTCGCTCGGATTAAGCATATCCCTACACCTAACATAGCCAATGAGCTTATCTAGCGCATTGTGCCTACCTACATCTTCAGCCAAATGCAGCAACTCACCGCTAGCACTAATAAGACCGCTAGCATGAACGCCGCCAGTATTGGCAAACTGTTCTTGTTTTGCCCTCAATATATCAGGCAATTTTGTAATCAAATCAACGCTCACAAGGGGTGTTAATTTTTCTATCTGAGGCTCGTAGGCAATTTCAATCGCATTCAACGTGCCTTTGCCACAAACTCCGCAGCTAGAACTCACCATAAAATGGCGCTGCAAATTCTTTAAATCCAGTTGATTTCCCTTGCCTAGTGTCACCAGCAAAGAATTATCAACATCGTAGAGGCCTTTATTTGTGCCTCTTGGCGCAATGCTTTCAATTGCGCTTTTGTCATTAATGACGCCTTCAGAAAACAAAATACCGAAAACCAATGAATCATCATCGCCCGGCGTTCTCATGGTAACCATTAATGGCTCCTCAACCCACTCCTCATTTGAGAAATATCGTATGATAATCTCAAGTGGTTCTTCTATTGCGATACAGTCACTCGTACTCGTTATGGTTGAATTCTCAACCTTATGAATATCGTAGTTAACTGTATCGCTAACAGCCATATGATTTATAGAGAGATCTTTACAACAATCATTTTAAAATTTGCTGAGTGATAAAAATGAATAAAAAGTGTGTAAAAATTTAAAATTAATAGCACTGGCTATTGATGAGAATTTTTCTGCACTTTTTATCATATTTTAGCCTCAGCCCTTTGGGATAGGTGATTTTTACTATTTTCCTGCGTTAATTTTTTTCGCTAGACAACAAGTAGAGCTTTTAAAAATATGCCTTGTAAAATAATAAAAAACCCACTATCAAATTTAAAATGATTTATGCAAAGGTCTCTTAGAATAAACCTTGTACTAGGCCCTCTTCATCTAAATGAATCTTGTCTGCCGCAGGAGATCTCGGTAGACCAGGCATTGTCATAATCGCACCACAAACCACCACCACAAATTCCGCACCCGCTGATAATCTTACTTCACGGATTGACATAGAGTGACCTGTAGGCGCACCTAGTAATTGTGGGTCTGTTGAGAATGAATATTGTGTTTTAGCGATACACACTGGTAAATGACCAAAGCCGTTGTTTTGGAACCAAGCAAGCTTGTCTCTAACAACTTTATCAGCCAATACTTCGTCGGCATGGTAAAGTGTCTTAGCGATTGTTTCAACTTTCTCGAACAATGGCATTTCATCGTCGTAAAGTGTCTTGAATTGAGAGGCGCCGGATTCAGCCAATGCAACAACTTTTTCAGCCAAGTCAATCGCACCATCACCACCGTGCTCCCAGTGACTTGAAACACTCACGTCAATATGGAACTGCTTGCAGTACTCTCTGATCACTTCAAATTCAGCTTCAGTGTCTGTAACAAAGTTGTTAATAGCAACAACGATTGGAACGCCAAACTGACTTAAGTTACGAATGTGTCTGCCTAGGTTTACACAACCCTTAAGTAGTGCTTCTGTATTCTCAACGTTTAATTGGTCTTTAGCAATGCCGCCTTGGTGCTTCAACGCACGAATCGTTGCAACCAATACCACCGCATCCGGTGCTAAGCCTGCTTTACGACACTTAATGTTGAAGAACTTTTCAGCGCCTAAGTCGGCACCGAAGCCAGCTTCTGTTACTGTGTATTCAGACATTTTAAGCGCTGTCTTAGTGGCAATTACTGAGTTACAACCGTGAGCAATGTTAGCGAATGGACCGCCGTGAATGATCGCCGGGTTACCTTCTAATGTTTGTACGATATTTGGCCTGAAAGCATCTTTAAGTAATACTGTCATCGCATGGTGAGCGTTGACTTGCTTCGCTCTCACCGGAACCATTTCACGCGTATAAGCAACAATGATGTTGCCCAGTCTTTCTTCTAGCTCTGCTAGGTTTTCAGAAAGACAGAAAATCGCCATAACTTCTGATGCCACGGTAATATCAAAACCGTCTTCACGTGGGTAGCCGTTTGTTGAGCCGCCTAAAGATGAAGTAATTGAACGAAGTGAACGATCGTTCATATCAACAACACGACGGAAGGCAACTTTTCTGCTATCGATGTTTAGTGAGTTGCCCCAGTAAATGTGGTTATCAATCATTGCAGACAATAAACTGTGTGCAGATGTGATGGCGTGAAAGTCACCTGTGAAGTGCAGGTTAATATCTTCCATTGGAATGACTTGAGCGTAACCACCACCGGCAGCACCACCTTTCATACCAAAACAAGGACCTAAGCTCGGCTCACGCAAACATACTGTTGCTTGCTTGCCAATTTTATTAAGGCCGTCTGTTAGACCAACTGAAGTTGTTGTCTTACCTTCGCCGGCTGGTGTTGGCGTTACCGCAGTAACCAAAATTAGCTTGCCATCTTCGTTGCCTTGTGCGGCCTCAATAGCTTGCCAAGAAATCTTCGCCTTATCATGACCAAAAAGTACTAAATCCTCTTGCCTGATATTTAATTTTGCGCCAATGTCATTAATATGCTCGCCAGTGGCTTCTCTTGCAATCTCAATATCTGATTTATATTCGCTCATGTATTCTCCTGAATATAGTATAAAAATAAAAATAGAGAGGTATAAGAACCCATCATCACTCGGAATATTATTAAATTCCAGTGAAAATGAGCTCTACCTCTCTTAAAAATTAAATTCTGACGCGTATTATCTTATTTTTCCACTAAAGCAATAGTCAAAAAATTCATACCTACGTGAATTCAAATCACTGGATAACTTAACCCGGCCCTTATATATTAGAATCCTCAAAACTGCTCTTGCGTTCATTGATGTATGCAAGCAAGGCTTCATCGATTGCCGGATCTAGTGGTGGTAGCTCGTAGCTGGCAAGCATTTGCTTGTATTTCTCTGCGGCAATAGCTGCCGTATCCCTAGAGCCGTCTTCAACCCATTGCTCAAAGCTATTGTCATCCAAAACATCCGACATATAAAACGCTGTTTTAAAGTTTTTCTCGGTGTGCTTGCAGCCTAAAAAATGAGACTGAGGGCCAACTTCACGAATCGCATCCATTGCCTGGCCGTTCTCGCTCATATCGATACCCTCGACCGATACACGCATCATGCCCGCTTGATCTACGTCTAGAATGAACTTCTCGTAACTCATACACAAACCACCCTCAAGCCAACCGGCGGTATGCAGATTGAAATTAACACTGGCATTAATCGTTGCTTGCATGGTGTTGGCCGCTTCATAACCGGCTTGTGCATCCGGCATCTTGGCACCATTAAAACCACCGCCACTTCTAAACGGCACACCCAATCGTCTTGCAAGCGCGCCCGAGATGTTCATCATATGGGCGGCTTCTGGCGTGCCAAAGGTTGGCGCACCCGATTTCATTGACATCGCTGTGACAAAGTTACCATAAACAATCGGCGCACCAGGGCGCAGCAATTGAGCAAATGCCATACCCGCCATGCCTTCAGCCAAGCTTTGCGCAGCAACGCCAGCAGCTGTCACAGGTGCCATCGCACCGGCAACAATAAATGGTGTAACAATACAAGCTTGATTGTTTCTCGCATAAACCTTCAA
>Ga0208748_1000254_pt1 | contig 27639 bp, 26 predicted proteins | sample Knorr_S7_td_Bott_FD_185599 | JGI IMG/M metagenome (GOLD analysis project Ga0208748, IMG submission 185599) | Marine microbial communities from Southern Atlantic Ocean transect - Knorr_S7_td_Bottom_ad_4513_LV_A (SPAdes) (version 2) | ecosystem: Environmental > Aquatic > Marine > Oceanic | place... | reverse complement strand
CCAGGTTAATCCCAGGCACAAGCGTTCGGTAACCGTCACCCTTACGGACGCGGGCACGAAAATTTACAACCTGCTGCGTGAGGTCCAGGATCCCTGGGCGCTTGGCACCACCGAAGACATCCCCATCGAGGAGTTGGAGAGCGCTCTGCGCCTGGTGCGACGGCTGATTCAGAAGTTAGATAAATGACTGATTTCACCACCAAGCTTCCCCGCAATCTATATCGGGCCGCGCAAGTCCGTGAACTCGACCGTATCGCCATCGAGGAATTCGACATCGCCGGCTTCAAACTGATGCAGGTAGCCGGGGCGGTCGCCTTCAACCAGCTTTTGGAGGCCTGGCCTCAGGTTCAACACCTGCGGGTTTTTGTGGGCAGCGGCAATAACGGCGGCGATGGCTACATAGTTGCCGCTCTGGCCCGCGAGCATGGCCTCGGTGTGGAGCTCATCGCAGTTGCTGACCCACAGCAACTAAAGGGCGATGCCCGGGCCGCCTGGCAATGGGCCGGGGAACGGGCTGTGCAGGTGATCGCCTATGCCGATTTCCTTGCCGAGGCGCACCCCACTCATCTGCATACGGTCATCGTCGATGCCCTGCTGGGGACCGGCCTCGATCGAGAAGTTGCAGGTGAGTACAGGCAGGCAATCGAACATATTAACGTCGCGGCCTGTCCAGTGCTGGCGTTGGATATCCCCTCCGGGCTTAGTGCCGATACCGGGGCGCAACTCGGTATCGCTGTGTGTGCGGATCAGACGGTGACGTTCGTAGGCATGAAACAGGGCTTGCTGACCTATCGTGGCCGGGACTTCGCCGGCGGCGTTCACTTTTCCGACCTGGATATTCCGGAAGGCATCTACTCGACGGCTACGGCGCCGGCGCCATCGGCACTGCGCATCGATATCAATATCACCTCGAAAATCCTGGTACCAAGAACCCGCTCCTCTCACAAGGGCAGTCACGGTCACGTGGTGGTACTGGGTGGTGATTATGGCTATGGTGGCGCCCCATTGATGGCGGCGGAAGCTGCACTGAGAACCGGCGCTGGCCTCGTTACTCTGATTACCCGTAGCAGCCATCGTCCGGCTGTGCTGGCGCGGCGACCGGAACTGATGGTGCTGGGCACCGAGGATGAGGGCGCCGAGGTAGCAGAACAAATATCGAAGGCCAGCGTCATCGTACTGGGGCCAGGGTTAGGACGCGGACCCTGGGGTCAGGATTTATTCCGACAGGCCTTGAGCGCCCAGGTTGCTCATGACATACCACTGGTGATAGATGCCGATGGCTTGAACTTATTAGCCCAGCGCAGCGCGACCGGCGCCCCCTTAAAAAGAGACAACTGGATACTTACTCCGCACCCGGGAGAGGCGGCAACGCTGTTGGATTGTTCCGTGGCGGAGATTCAGGATGATAGGTTCACCGCCGTAAGGTCCTTGCTTCAACGCTGGGGTGGTAGTTGCCTGTTGAAAGGGAGCGGCAGTCTGGTCTGCGTCGAAAGCGAAAATGGCGCGCACGCCCAGGTGTTTCTGAGTACCGAGGGTAATGCGGGCATGGCGACCGCAGGCATGGGTGATGTCTTAAGCGGCATTATCGCGGGTCTCGTTGCCCAGGGTCACAGCGCGCAAACCAGCCTATGTTGTGGGGTCTGCATTCACGGAGAAGCCGCCGATCTGGCGATGGCAGCGGAGGGTGAACGCGGCATGGTGGCTACGGATCTGTTTCCATTTATCCGCCAGTTAGTGAATCCCTCGATTGACTAAGAGTCGTCCAAGCGCATTGTGTCCAACAAAAAACACCATATTAAAGACGAGTCAGCAATGCTGCTCTTTGGTGCCCAAATTGCACAGGCGACTTTCGCCGACCCCACCACTTCTCTGGCCGACGTAAGCGCCGGCCAGGGTGTCCCCACAATCGGTGGGGTACTGCATCTGCATGGTGATCTTGGTGCCGGTAAAACCACTCTGACACGCGGTATTCTGAGAGGCTACGGGTATGCCGGCGCGGTGAAGAGCCCAAGCTATACCCTGGTGGAGGCCTATGAATTCACGCTCTGCAAACTCTATCACTTCGATTTTTACCGGCTGAATGATCCGCGGGAAGTGGAATTCCTGGGGGTCGAAGACTATTTCAGCCCGGAAAATCTCTGTATCGTGGAATGGGCTGAAAGAGGGAGCGGGGCGATTCCACCGGCAGATCTGCGCCTGGATATCGAAATTGAGGGAACGGGACGCCTGCTGGGATGTCAAACAAACTCTGAAAAGGGCGAGGCCATAGCCAAAAGATTGTGGACCTCAGGCCGAAAGTTATAGACAACGCGGACTATGCCGTCAAGAATTTGCTATGAAATTTCGCATTAGTTTAAATCAGTCAGTTGTGGGGGTGATTTCGACCCTCGCGCTGTTAGCCACACCCCTGTACGCCGCCGAAGTGGAGGAGGTGAGGGTGTGGCGCGCGCCGGATCACACTCGCCTGGTTTTCGATCTGAGTGAGCGCGTGGATTTCAATCTATTCACCCTGGCCAATCCCGACCGTATTGTGATCGATATTGAGAATTCTTCTCTCACAGGCTCGCTTGCCGGGCTGGATCTCAGCGACAGTCCCATCACCGGGATCAGGAGTGGGACCCGAGAGGGCAATACCCTGAGAATCGTGTTGGATATAAACAGCGCCGTCGAGCCCTCCGGTTTTAGCCTGGCGCCAAATACCGAGCTTGGGCACCGCCTGGTGGTCGACCTCTACGATGAGGTGCCGGCAGAGGCCGGCGCGCGCATTGGCAGTGCGATCCGAACGCCGGTGGTGGCCGAGAAGAGAGACATCGTCATCGCCATTTCTGCCGGCCATGGCGGCGAGGATCCGGGTGCACTGGGAGTCGATAAGCGCATCAAGGAGAAGAACATCACCCTGGCGATTTCCCGTGCCCTGTTCGCCCGATTCAATAGCATGGCCGGTTATAAGCCGGTGATGATCAGAAATAGTGATTACTACGTGGAACTAAAACGCCGGCCGGAGATTGCCCGCAATAATCGCGCCGACCTGTTTATTGCTATCCACGCAGACTGGTATCGTAATAGCAATGCGCGTGGCCTGACTCTCTACGCCTTATCCGGTGATCGCGCGGACCGGGAGAATGCTCGCCGCGTCGCCGACAAGGAAAACCAGGCCGATCTGCTGGGAGGCGTCGGTGGCGATCTTAGCCTGGATGTACTGGATGACGACGTGGCCCTGACCCTGGTGTCACTGCAGATGGCCTGGAGCATGGAACAGAGTCTGATTGCCGGCACCCGGGTGTTGGAATCACTCGATGGTATCACCCGCCTGCGGCGGGACAAGGTTCAGCAGGCTTCATTGCAGGTGCTGAACTCGCCGGACATCCCTTCGATTCTCATAGAGACCGGTTATCTGACGAACCCCGCCGAGGCGCGTCTGCTCAACAGCCCCGAGTTTCAGCGACGGCTTTCGGCCGCTATTGCCCAGGGCGTGGTGAATTACTTCTACGACGCACCACCGGATGATTCGCTAATCGCCTGGCAAAAACAGAACGGCATCGTGCCTGGTTCATACACGGTTAAACGCGGTGACAGTCTCTCGATGATCGCCCTGCGTTTTGGGGTTTCATTGGCCGGCCTCAAAGCCAGCAACGGCCTTGCTAGCAACACGATTCAAATCGGTCAGCAACTCAGTATTCCCGGTGGCGTTGGTTCGCAAGCATCCGAGCATACGATTCGCCGGGGTGAAACTCTCTCGGAAATCGCGCAGCAATACCGGGTGAGTCTCGCCAGCCTGAGGCAGGCCAATAAGCTCTCCGGCGATCGCATTATGATCGGCCAGAAACTCAAGATTCCTGCCAGTTAATAGATCGCCGTCTCGGCTCCGGTCGTATTACCTCGGGCGCTACCACCACCGTCAGCCATCATTCTAATCCACATCGATGATGCTACAATGCTGAAGCTCCCCACCACTTCTCCAGCACAGATTCCTTAAAGCATGAAGCGCATTACCGTCCTCAGCCAACGCCTTAGCAATCAGATCGCAGCTGGCGAAGTTGTGGAGCGTCCGGCCTCGGTGATTAAAGAGTTAATGGAAAACAGTCTGGATGCCGGTGCCGACAGACTGGAAATAGATGTGGAGCAGGGTGGGACAAAACTCTTACGGGTGCGAGATAACGGCGCGGGCATTCACAAGCAGGACCTTGCTCTGGCGTTGAGTCGCCACGCTACCAGCAAAATTGCAGAACTGTCAGACCTGGAAAATATTCGCAGCCTCGGCTTTCGCGGGGAGGCCCTGGCCAGCATCAGCTCCGTCTCCCGACTCAAGCTGACTTCAAAAACCGGGGAGGCTGGCGACGGCAGTGCTTGGAGGGTAGCGGCCGAAGGTCAGGAAATGGAGGCACAAGTGGCCCCCGCCGCGCACCCCCAGGGGACCACGGTGGAGGTGAGGGACCTATTCTTCAATACCCCTGCCCGCAAAAAGTTTTTGAAGACAGAGAAAACCGAATTCACCCGTATCGATGAGATTGTAAAACGCATTGCCCTCAGTCGTTTCGACGTGCAGTTCACGCTAAATCATAATCAGCGTGCGATTCACAAATTGCTGGCGGCGAAGACCGAGCAGGAACAGCAGCGTCGGGTGGGGCTGGTGTGCGGGCCGGCCTTTGTCGAGAACTCTGTCTTTGTGGACATGGACGGGCCGGAACTCAGGCTAAGGGGTTGGGTCAGTCTGCCCACGTTCTCGCGCAGCCAGGCCGACCTGCAATACTTCTATGTGAATGGCCGCATTGTTCGCGACAAGTTAGTCACCCATGCGATCAGGCAAGCCTATCGGGATGTGCTGTTTCATGGCCGTCATCCCGCCTATGTGCTTTATCTGGAATTGGCGCCAGGCGCTGTGGACGTCAATGTACATCCCACCAAACACGAAGTCCGGTTTCGGGACAGCCGTCTGGTACATGACTTCCTGTTCAGCTCCCTGCATAAGGCCCTGGCGAAGATAACACCGACAGACCAGCTTGCTGCGGCCGACTCAAACCTGCACAGCGGCGCTGCTTTCGGCTCGAGTTATGCCGGGTCTGGCGCCGACTTCGGCGGCGGGGCGCAGAGTCATTTGTCATTGTCGGAGCCGACGCGTCAATCCTATGGGACTGGTTCTCACGGTTCCGGGCCCGCAGCTATTCAACAACAGCTCGCCGCATATGCCAGACTCAATGCCGATGACGACGAAGTACCGCCCCTGGGTTACGCCATCGCGCAATTGCACGGAATATACATATTGGCCCAGAACCAGGAGGGATTGATCGTGGTCGATATGCATGCCGCCCACGAACGCATTACTTACGAGCGCATGAAGCAAGCTTGTCAGAACGAAGAGTTAAAAATGCAGCCGCTATTGGTGCCGCTGTCGATTGCGGTCAGCGCCGCCGAGGCAGAATGTGCCGAGTCCCAGCGTCAGATGCTATTGCAACTCGGCATCGAGCTGGAACGGGCCGCTACCGAATCGATTATCGTTCGTCAGATTCCGTCCATCCTGCGCGACGCCGACATCGAACAGCTGGTGCGAGACGTCCTCAGTGATGTGCTTGAATACGGTAGCAGCGATCGCATTCAGGCACATCAGGATGAGTTACTGTCCACGATGGCCTGTCATGGTTCGGTCCGAGCCAATCGGCAACTAAGCATCCCGGAGATGAATGCCTTGCTGCGCGACATGGAAGCTACCGAGCGTAGCGGTCAGTGCAACCACGGGCGACCTACCTGGGTCTATCAATCCCTGGATGAATTGGACAAGTTGTTTCTTCGCGGCCAGTAATATTGAATACTTAATCAGAAGTTCTCTGGGTATCATTAGCACTCGATCCTTGTTGTACAAGTCACGCTATTCAGAAAATTTGTGAATACCCAAAAATCCAAAGCCGATGTCATCTGCCTGATGGGACCAACCGCCGCAGGCAAGACGGCGATGGCGGTGGAGTTGGTGCAGCGTCACCGCTTCCAGATTATTAATGTGGATTCCGCGCAGATATACAGGGGCATGGATATCGGTACGGGGAAGCCCGACCGCGACATTCTCAAGCTCGCTCCCCACAGGATGATCGATATCAGGGATCCTGCCGAAGTGTACTCGGCCTCGAAGTTTCGCCGCGATGTGCTGATTCATATTGACGAGATTTTAGAGCAGGGGGACACACCCTTATTGGTGGGTGGCACCATGCTTTATTTCAAGGTCTTGCGTGATGGACTGGCCGATATGCCCAACGCGGATTCCGAGGTACGCAGAGAAATTGAGGCGTTGGCGGCGGCCGAGGGCTGGGCCAGCGTGCATCGGCAACTGGCCCAGGTGGACCCGGAGTCTGCCGCACGTATTCACCCGAATGATCCGCAGCGATTGCAACGTGCCCTGGAGGTGTTCCTGGTATCTGGCAAGACCATGACGCAACTGCATACTGAGGAAAAGATCGCCAGGGGAAAACCAGTCCAGGCAGGAGAAAACGGGGAAGCGTTCGTCCCTGTCGGCGATCACGATCGAAGGCTGCCCTACAAATTGCATTTTTTCGCAATCCAGACTGGGGAGCGCAGCGTACTGCACAGCAGGATTGAGCAGCGGTTCATGCAAATGTTACGCGCCGGACTGGTGGCCGAAGTGGAAGCGCTGTACACCAGGGAAGACTTGAATCCCCTGTTGCCATCAATAAAATCAGTGGGTTACAGGCAGGTTTGGCAGTATTTGGCGGGCGATTTAAACTATGACGGCATGGTGGAAAAGAGTATCATCGCTACTCGGCAGCTCGCTAAACGTCAGCTTACCTGGCTTCGTAGTTGGCAAAACCTGCAAAAATTAGATGATCCCTCGGGAAAAAACAGGGCCAATTCTATCGACCAGGTCTTGAATTACTTGGATTCCATCTCTATATAGAACTTTATACCGAAGTAATGCGTCAGATTGGGATTCCAGTAGCCTGCTTTTGAGACTCGCCCCATTCTGGCTTCCAGGTCTTTGGAACTATCGCATTGTAGATTGTAAGGAGAAAAATAATGTCGAAAGGACATACGCTACAAGACCCTTTTCTGAATGTACTTCGGAAAGAACGCATTCCGGTGTCTATATATCTGATCAGCGGAATTAAACTACAAGGCCAGATCGAATCCTTCGATCAATTTGTAATCTTATTGAAGAATGCCGTGAGTCAGATGGTCTATAAACACGCCATATCCACCGTCGTTCCCTCTCGTATGGTAAAGATTCCGATACAGGGTTCAGGTGATGCGCCCGCCGAGGACGTTGCGGAGTCGGGTAACGCCTAGCAGGCTTAACTAAATGAGGTCAGCGTTTGTTTTTTGATCGACCAGAATCTGGTGAGGTTGCCATTCTCGTCCATATTTCCATTGCATCGGAATCTGAACGAGAGGATCCAACTGAATTCGAAGAATTGGCCCTGTCCGCCGGTGCCATGCCGGTGGCCTACATCACCGGTTCTCGAAAGAAACCAACACCCGACTATTTTATCGGTGTCGGCAAGTTGGAGGAGATAGCGGCCGCGGTGCAGGCCCACCAGGCGGAGCTGGTGTTGTTCAATCACGCCCTGTCTCCGAGCCAGGAACGTAATCTTGAGGCCCAACTCGAATGCAGAGTGTTGGACAGAACCGGTCTCATCCTGGATATTTTTGCCCAGCGCGCCAGCAGCCATGAAGGCAAATTACAGGTCGAATTGGCACAGCTCAGTCATTCGCGAACCAGACTGAAGCGTGGATGGACCCACCTGGACAGGCAAAAAGGGGGTATCGGCTTGCGCGGTGCCGGCGAGACCCAGTTGGAGCTCGATCAGCGCATGATTGACCAGCGTATCAAGTCCATTAACAAGAGCTTGGGCAAAGTTAGAAGCCAGCGTAAGCAGGGTCGCCGTTCGCGGCAACGGGCAGAATTGCCAACGATATCGCTGGTGGGGTACACCAACGCGGGCAAGTCTTCCCTGTTTAACCGCATCACTCAAGCGGATAACTATGTAGCGGATAAGTTGTTCGCCACCCTGGATTCGACCCTGCGACGCATCGATCTGCCGAACTATGGCGCTGCCTTGCTGGCGGACACAGTGGGCTTCATCAGTCATTTACCCCATGAGTTGGTCGAGGCGTTCCGGGCGACGCTGGAAGAAACCGCGGCTGCAGATTTGCTATTACACATCATCGATGCGGCCAATGAATCCCGTCAGGATTTTATTGGCGAAGTAAATTCCGTACTCACTCGCATCGGCGCCGACTCGGCAAGGCAGTTGCAGGTAATGAACAAGATTGATTTGATCCCGGGCCAGGAGCCTGAGATCCAGCGCGATGAGAGTGGCACGCCGGTACGGGTATGGGTGTCGGCGAAAACCGGTGCCGGACTGCCGCTGTTGTACACGGCAATTTCAGAATTACTCGCTGGCGCCTTGGTAGAAGCCACTCTGCGACTCGATCCTGACCAGGCACGGCTTCGCAGCCAGTTGTATACACGGAATTTCATCGAAGCAGAACAGATCGACGAAGCGGGTCATTATCTGTTGAGCTTGAGACTACCGCGCCAGGATCTCGATCGAATCCTGCAGCAATCAGGTATTGTCATTCTTAAGAGTAAGCAGTCCGTCAGCAGTGAGCCCGTTGAGCCCAGGACACTTAAGACAGCGTGAATCTCGACGACCAGCTTATCTGATGTGCTCAAAATGCTGTGTAAATCTGCAATAACCCGCTAATATCTAACTTACTGTGTGCTAAGCAAAGCTATGGAGAAACCAATGGCCTGGAATGAACCTGGAAATAACGGCGGCGACAAGGACCCCTGGGGGGGTGGTGGCCGGCGCGGTGGTGGAGACCAGGGACCACCCGATATCGATAAGGTGATTAAAAACCTCAGCAAGAAATTCAATAGTCTGTTCGGTGGCTCCGGTGGCGGATCCAGCAGCGGCGGTGGTGTGTCCAGAGGCCGCGGCTTGTCCGCTGGCCTCATCGCCGCCATGGTAGCGGTGGTGGCGGTAATATGGGCCTTCACGGGATTTTACATCGTCGACGCAGCAGAACGCGGCGTGGTACTGCGATTTGGCAATGTACTGGATAACATCGTACAGCCCGGATTACATTGGAACCCGCCCATCATCGACGATGTCCATCTGGTCAATATCCTGGCACTGAATACCCAGACCTACGATGCCGGGTCGATGCTGACCACCGATGAAAATATCATCGATATTACCGTTACCGTGCAATATCGGATCGATGATCCGGTAAATTATGTCATCTCCGTAGCCAGCCCCTTGGGCAGTCTGGACAACGCCGCGGAATCGGCGATTCGGCATGTGGTGGGTGGTAATTCAATGGACCAGATTCTGACCACCGGCCGAGATCGGGTTGCGGTGGATGTGGAGGAGCGACTACAGAGTTATATGGATTTGTATAGTACCGGAATCGTGATCAGCCAAGTGAACGTCGTCGATGCGCAACCACCGGATGCTGTGAGAGCAGCTTTCGATGATGTGATTCGGGCCCGGGAAGATGAAGAACGGGTACAGAATGAGGCGCTGCAATATTCCAATCGCATCATTCCAGAAGCACGGGGTGAGGCGCAGCAGCAGATTGAGCGGGCTAACGCCTATAAAGAAGAATCCATTGCCAGGGCCATAGGTGATGCCTCTCGCTTCGAACAACAATTGACTGAGTATTTGCTGGCGCCAGAGGTTACTCGACAACGACTTTATATTGATTCCCTGCAAGACGTGATGACCGCCAGCAGCAAGATTTTAATCGATGTAGAGGGCGGAAATAACATGTTATACCTGCCGCTGGATCAGATGATGCAGCGTGGTGGTTCGACGGCAAGCAGCACCGCGCAAGAGCTAAGAGATCTGGCCAATAGAATAGCACCCTATCTGCCTGGACCGGGCGGGACCAATGCGGTGGATCGATCGCGCTTAACCACCAGTGGGCGAGGAGCACGCTAATGAAAAACTTTATTTTGGTTGGATTGGTATTTCTGGTTCTGGTTGTCGGTGGCAACAGCCTGTTCGTGATCAAACAAACCGAACGGGCGGTGATGCTGCAATTTGGTGAAATAGTTCAGCCCGATATCCAGCCTGGCTTACACGTGAAAATTCCCTGGGTAAACACCGTGCGCAAATTCGATGGCCGTATCCTTACCGAGGATTCACCGCAGCAGCGCTTTCTCACCGCGGAGCAGAAATTCCTGGAAGTCGACTCATATGCCAAGTGGCGAATCAAGGATGTGAGACAGTTCTACGTGTCTACCGGCGGCGACACTGCCATCGCCGGCAGTCGCCTGTCGGAGCGTATTAATGATGGCCTGCGCGACCAGATTGCTTCCCGTACCTTGGTGGAAGTAGTGGCAGGTGAGCGCGACCAACTGATGTTGGCTCTCACGGCGGAATTGAACGAAACTACGGTGGCCGATCTCGGCGTGGAAATTATTGATGTACGCGTCAAGCGTATCGATCTGCCCGATGATGTGAGGCAATCGGTGTATGATCGTATGATTACCGAGCGCAATCGGGAGGCCCAGGACCATCGTTCCAGGGGAGATGAACTGGCCATTGGCATAAGCGCCGATGCGGAACGGCGGGCTGTAATTTATCGCGCCGAAGCCTATAGGGACGCCGAGCAGATTCGGGGTGAAGGCGATGCACAAGCGACTCGAATATATGCCGAGGCCTACTCTAAAGATCCTGAGTTTTATGCATTCACTCGGTCTCTGAACGCCTACCGGGCAACATTCAGCTCGAAAGGGGATATATTGCTGCTCGATCCCGACAGTGAATTTTTCAAATACCTTAAAGGTGGAGATCTTCCACAGTAAGTCGACGGAATTGGGAAACAACCCGTAAACGAAAATTAATCCGCAAAAACACGCATACCCTGGAGCGTTTTTACCGCCGCGCTTCGGGGTTGCGGTGGGTCTGAGTTTTAGTCGGTTCTGGCAGCTTTGCCTGTGGTAGCTGGCAGAACTGGCTAACAGGGTGAAGAAGCATCGTTATGTGGCATGAATTAGCCGTGGCATTCTGCTTGATGTTGGTAATAGAAGGTATTATTCCCTTTGTTAATCCCGGACGCTGGCGCCAAATGTTAATGATGCTGGACCAGATTGATGACCGGGCTATGCGCATGATTGGACTCGGTAGCATGTTAAGCGGTACTGCGCTGCTCTATTTTATTAATTAGGGGGTCTGTCGGACTCCCGCAACACCAATTAATTGGCATTGAATTCTGGAAAGCGGAATTGACATGACTTCTGCAAAGCCCTGGTTATTGCCTGACGGCGTCGAGGAAATACTGCCCGAAGAAGCCCGGAAGCTGGAGTGCCTGCGTCGCCAGCTGCTGGATTTGTATGAATCCTGGGGTTATCAGTTGGTCATCACCCCACTGATCGAATTTCTCGACTCTCTCCTCGTCGGGTCTTCTCACGACCTCGACTTGCACACCTTCAAGATTACCGATCAGCTCAGTGGTCGCATGATGGGTATACGCGCCGATATCACGCCGCAAGCCGCCCGCATCGATGCCCACTGTCTTAATCATGCCGGGCCGGTGCGACTCTGTTACGCCGATAGCGTGTTGCATACCAGGCCGCGTGGCTTGTTAACCAGTAGGGTGCCGATTCGAGTGGGTGCCGAGTTGTACGGTCATGCCGGCGTGGAATGTGACATCGAACTGGTGTGTCTCATGCACGCAACCCTGGCAGCAGCCGAGATTGGTGACATTCAGATAGTGCTCGGCCACGTCGGCCTGTTCAGGTCACTGCTCACGGTGGCGAAGCTCGAGCAGGCGGTCGAGCAAACTCTGTTCGACGCGGTGCAACGCAAGGCCTATAGCGAGATAGATTCGGTACTGGAGGAATCCGTGGCCGATGAGTCGCTGGGAGAGATGTTGAGGCGCCTGAGTCGGCTCAGCGGTGGCGAGGAAACCTTGGTCGAAGCGATCGAAGTTTTTGACAAGGCGCCAGCTGCTGTCAAGAGAGAGTTACAGGAACTTGTTGCCATTGTTGAAGGCGTGAAAAAGCGTCTACCGGAAATTGTGCTGAACTTCGATCTCTGCGAATTACGAGGCTATGAGTATCACACCGGTATTGTCTTTGCAGCCTATACGCCCGAGTATGGACGCGCGGTGGCGAAAGGCGGGCGCTATGATCACATCGGTGAAGTATTTGGTCGCGCCAGGCCCGCATCGGGTTTCGATAGTGACCTGAAAACCCTGGCTAAATTGAGCGCAAAAAAATATCCGGGCAGAACCTGCATTCTTGCGCCCAATGATGTGAGTGATGAATTACTGACGCTGGTGACGAAACTCCGTGCCGATGGCTCCATTGTGATCAATAATTTGCGCCCTGAAGCGTTGACTGACGAGGACAGGCAAGAGTTAAGCTGTGATCGCCAAATCGTTAGCCGCGATGGTAAATGGCTGGTGGAAGACTTCGATTAAAACCCCAGCCTGCTAGTCTGTAACTGATGCATCGAGATTGTAGATCGACTGAGTGAATTAGGATGGCCAAATCTGTAGTAGTGCTGGGCACCCAGTGGGGTGATGAAGGTAAGGGGAAAATTGTCGATCTGTTGACGGATCGGGCTGAGGTGGTGGTGCGCTTTCAAGGCGGACACAATGCCGGTCATACGCTGGTCATCGACGGCGAGAAGACGGTGCTGCATCTGCTGCCTTCGGGAATTCTGCGGAAAGATGTGCGTTGCGTCATCGGCAACGGTGTCGTCCTCAGCCTGGAAGCGTTGTTGCATGAAATTGGTGAATTGGAAGCCCGGCATATTCCGGTGCGCGATCGCCTGCGCATTAGTGGTGCCTGTCCCTTGATCCTGCCATCCCACATAGCGCTGGATCAAGCCAGGGAGAGAAAGAAGGGCAGCAAAAAATTAGGTACAACCGGGCGTGGCATTGGTCCTGCCTATGAAGACAAGGTTGCCCGACGGGGTATACGGCTCGCGGAGACGCTTAATGAGGTGCGCTTTGGAGAAAGACTGAACGAGCTTTTGCAGTACCACAATTTTTGGCTGGGAAACTATTATCAGGCCGATGTTATCGATTACCAGGAGACTTACGACAGCAGCCTGAAAATGGCGGAACAGGTTCGGCCGATGATCGCAGACACCATCGACATTCTGCACAGTCATCGCAAGGCGGGGGATAACCTTTTGTTCGAGGGCGCCCAGGGCGCACTTCTCGATATTGACCACGGTACCTATCCCTATGTGACATCCTCCAACACTACGGCCGGCGGTACCGCCACCGGTAGTGGTTATGGCCCACTATATCTGGACTATGTGCTCGGTATAACCAAGGCCTATACGACGCGCGTCGGCTCCGGACCATTCCCAACTGAATTGTTTGACGATGTGGGCGTGCATTTGGCATCGGTGGGACATGAGAAGGGTGCGACCACCGGTCGAGATCGACGCTGTGGCTGGTTCGATGCAGCTGCGGTCAAGTTGGCGATGCGAATTAACAGTGTATCCGGAATTTGTCTGACCAAGTTGGATGTGCTGGATGGGCTGGAATCTATAAGCGTTTGCACCGGGTATCAAGGTGTTGGCGAGAACACATCGGGCAGCTTGATGGATGTGAATAGTTTCGAAAACCTGGAACCAATCTATGAGGAGTTGCCGGGTTGGGAAGGCTCCACTATTGGCGTCAGAAATCTGGATGATTTACCGCCCAATGCGAAAGCTTATATTGAATATATTGAGAAGGCTGTAGAGGTGCCAGTTGACATTATATCTACCGGCGCCGATCGGGAAGATACCATTATTCTTCGTAATCCATTTGACGAATGATCGTTAAATAAGCACTCGCGGCGGCCACAGGCATGCCGCACCCCTGGCGCCGCTGGCATCACCGAAGCTCGGGGGGGACAACTCTGTGAGCAGGGTGTCGGTGAACACAAAGTCCTGCATTTCCTTTGGCACCGAAGTGTACAGTTCAGTGATGTTCGACAGTCCACCACCAAGTATTATTATGTCCGGATCGATAACATTGACGACCGTGGCGAGGCAGCGCGCCAGTTGTTGGCAGTAAAGACGAATGCATTCTATGGCCGCTTGATCGCCTCCATCGGCCAGGTGGGCAATTGCCACCGCTTCCCCCTCGCCATCAAAGCCTTCCTGGAATGTTTGTTTTAGACCTCTGCCTGACAGCACCGTCTCGATGCAGTTAAGCCGCCCGCAATAGCAGCTGCGATCTGCATCGAACAGCTCGCGCACTGTAGCAGGCACGGAATTGTGTCCCCACTCGCCTGCGATGCGGTTCGGCCCGGTAAGTAATTTCCTGTTGATAACGATGCCACCACCGGTGCCGGTGCCGATGATGACGCCAAATACAGTACTTGAGTCTTTGCCGGCGCCGTAATGAGCTTCTGACAGGGCGAAACAATTGGCATCGTTCTCCAGGCGGATTTCGTAGCCGAGGCGTTGTTCGAGGTCCTTCTTTAGTGCTCGATCGTTGAGGCAAACTGAATTGCAGTTTTTCATTATCCCGCCCGGCATGGATAAAGTGCCAGGAGTCCCTATTCCAACGCTTAGTGGAGTCTTATCGAAAGTTTGAAGTTCCTCGATGAGACTGCAAAGCGCGTCCAGGGTGCTGTCGTAATTATCCGCCGGTGTATCCCTTCGAATTTTATCTTCGACTTCGCCCACATCCGATATGAGCACCCCTTCTATCTTGGTGCCGCCCAGATCTACGCCAATTCTCATATCGTACCTCGAACACTCCGATCAGTAGTTTGTGACGGCAATATCATGTACCAGTGTCACTTTGTGCGGGTTTCAATTTTCCTTGCATAGTACTACAAACCCTCTAGAATCGGCGGTCCGCTTTAATTAATGTTAGAGCGCAAGCCATAACTCAACATGGGCCGATGAATGACTCGAGCCAGGTATCAACAAGTATCGTTGCAGGATACGCCCTATTACCATTGCATTTCACGTTGTGTGCGCCGCGCCTATTTGTGCGGTGACGATCCTGTATCCGGTAAGAATTTCGATCATCGCAAGCAATGGCTGGTGACACATATCAAGCAACTTGCCGCCCATTTCTCTATGGAAATCTGCGCCTACGCCGTGATGAGTAATCATTACCATCTGGTTCTGTATGTAAATCAAGCGCAGGCGGAAGCATGGACAGACAATGAAGTAATCGAGCGCTGGACGGCGGTATTTCCACGTAACGGGGCTTTGATTGAGACCCTGCTGAAAAACAAAACCACCAGGGCAGCCCAGAGGCAACTGCAGAAAAATGTGAGTCTGTGGCGGCAGCGATTGATGGATATTAGTTGGTTTATGCGTTGCCTGAATGAAACTCTGGCCAGGGCGGCGAACAGGGAAGATGAGTGCAGGGGAAGATTCTGGGAAGGCCGCTTCAAGAGCCAGGCCCTGTTAGACGAAAAAGCCCTGGTTACCTGCATGGCCTATGTGGATTTAAATCCGGTGCGGGCGCACTTGAGTGATTCACTGGAAGGCAGTGATTTCACCTCTATCCAGGAACGGCTGATCCATCATGCCTGGAAGGTGAAGCACCGCAGTTATCGGCAGCACCGGCTGCTGACACGGCGCACGAGTAAACACCTGGTTGGGCGTCCATCCACCAAACAGGCAAAACTAAAAGCCCTGGCCAGTCAGCATGGCAGCAATGTAGGTACCTTACCCCTGACGCAAAAGAGCTACTTCGACTTACTGGATACGACGTGCAAATTATTAGTCAGCGGTGATCGGCTAAAGCCAGAAAATATTCAGCTCCTGGAGCAGAAGCACCAGGTATTCCAGGAACTGGGCATTCGTGCCGAAGGTTGGCTACGGGGCGTAACTGCATTTCACAAATACTATTCCATCGCCGCCGGTTCCGAACGTTCGTTGCTTCACTTCCAGCGCAGCCGGATCAGATTGGGGGTAGATCTTAAGCATCCCCATAAGTGGATTAGAGGAGTCCAGTCAGCAAGATTGTTATACGGTACCTGATCCCAAAACCGTCCGCAGGTCCCCCCGCAATACCAAAACAATACCTTCCCCCGGCGCTCGTCCTGCACCAATCCAATTCCGCAACCCTAACCCAAATCATCCAAACCGAAATCAGCAATATGACCTCCTCAATTAGCATTCAATATATAAGGAACACCCAATTAAATAATAATTGGATGTCTCTTATATAGATGAATCGAGCTGTGGGGGGATTTGGCTAAGTGTTTGGATTAGCTGAATATATCGGTGGGGAAATTTGGCAGCGGGGATTTAGGGGGCTGGTCTACCATTTATTATTTGTGGCGGCAATTTTCGGAATTTGGCGTGCCAAGCACTAGATATTGTTTGACTTTGATTAATTAACACTATATGTTGCGCTCCATAGTGAGCGCTAACTTATTGATATTTTAGGGCAAGGTAGCGATCCAGGCGGTAAAAAGGCATTGATGGCAATGCTGATTTTAAGTAATTAGATCGTTTCTAATTGCAAAACTAAAACCAAGATAGCGACAAAGAGAATAAGAACAAGCACACTACTATCCAGAAAATACCCATTTACTCGAATTTGGAATTTCGTTTGGCAGAAGCCGGAGTCGCAAGGAATGAATAAAATCGCGCCAGCAGCAGTCGATAAGCCCGTGAATGAAACTGTTATTGAAGACTTATCCGACCGCGACCAACTCTATTTGAAGTTAAAGAAAGAAGCAGAGATCAGGATGAAACTTGATGAGTTCGCCAGAGAACTATCTCAGGTGAAGTTGAAGCGGAGCCAGCACTAGAACCCCGTCTCTGATTCTTGCGACAACACTGATTAGCCAGACTACTCACTGCCTCTGTCCCTCCCGCGAATCTCTTAAAATATTGCCAGTATTGTCCCGGGGGATGTAATTCTCCATTGCAGGCGTTACCATTAGGACCACCCTTGGTTCTTTTGGCTTATCCACAGATATTCCCATGGCTGCAACTGGAAAAACCCGATTTGTCCTATACCTGACAGCTATTGTCCTCCTGCTATCCGGCTGTGCGGGAAATTCTGCTTATACACCCCTGTTGCGCGCCGACCCTGCAATTGGTGGAGAGTTCACCAGAGCGCCACGTACTCTCAGACTGTATTATGATGCCTTGCCGGATGTATCTCGAAGCGACGTCAGCCTAACCGGGCCGGCTGGCGATTATCCCTTACGCGGCCTGCATACCATGGCGGCGGATGATCTTATGACGGAGATTATGGAGCCGCTCACAGCGGGTGAATATACGGTGCGCTGGACAACAGTCGTCGGTGAAGATCCTTCGATACATCAAGGCTCATTCAATTTCTCCGTGCGTGCAGATTAGTTAGAAACCTCGCTTCTATCAATTTGCAGGTGTTCTGGATCCTCCTGGTGAAAATCAATAACCACTTCTGACGCAGACCGACGATAGCAGCAGAGCGAGAAACGGAATCATCCCTCCTGCATTAGATGCGCGACTGAATAACACCCAGACCAGTCTGCTAGTGGCAACGCTGGTCAGATAAACGACCCGCCATAGGATGGAGTAAGACAAATCCGTATTGCTTGGTCTGTATATAGGATTTAGGCTGACTATCCCTGACTGAAGTGATCCAAATTTCCATGCACTTCCGCTGTGCCGGCGATATAATGCCCGAGCCGCTGTGACCCTCCCCGCTGAGATTTCCTCATAAATCCCCAGCGTGTCACTTCGGCTATGGAGTTATTAAAGAATTAGAGCACGCAGATACGATCGGTGCTGCACCAAAGACTGCAGGCATCTATTTTTTGCCCGCACGGTAGGGGAGTTGAAATGAAGAAGTTAGTAACGAGACGAGAGCTGCTGACTTTGATTGCGGCGACCGGCACCAGCAGTGCCGTACTCGGCGCCAGCGCCGCCATCGGATTGATTCCCGATACCCAGGTGAGCAACCCCCAAATTCCTCCCATAGATGCCGCCAACCGACCCATTGTGGCCATACTGGGCGCCGGCATATCCGGCTTAACGGTGGCCTATGAACTAAAGAAAGCCGGCTACGAGTGCGTAATTCTCGAGGCCGCTCCCAAGGCCGGTGGTCGGGTTAAGACCCTGCGATCCGGCGACATCATCGATGAAGTAGGTAATCCACAGCTAGTAGAATTCGATGATGAACCCCACATGTATTTCAATGCCGGCGCCGCCCGTATTCCCAGCAGTCATCGTAATATCCTGCATTACTGCAAGGAATTGGGTGTCGAGTTGGAAGTCTTTATCAATGAGAATAAGGAAACCTGGTACCAGGATGACGCCATGCTCGGGGGCAAACGCGTCAAGAACATCCAATTTACCACCAGCGCCAGGGGGTTCATGGCGGAGATTCTGGCGAAAAATTTCGATCGACATGCACTCGATCAGCCACTCAGCGAATATGAAGCAGAAGCCCTGTTAGGCGCCATGCGATCCTTCGGTGATCTCAGCGAGGGCGATCTCTACAAAGGCAGTTTTCGGGCTGGTTATCGCTCCGGCGGTTTTATCGATCACGGCGTGCAGAAAGACATTATCGCTCTCAGTGAACTATTGAAGTCCCGCTTCATGAGAAGTGCGCTCAATGCCAACGAAGGTGACACCGGGCCAATTCTGTTTCAGGCCGTGGGGGGAATGGACAAGATCGTGGACGGGTTTGTCAGGCAACTAGAGGATAAGATTTACTACAACGTCATCGTGAGTTCAGTGCAATTGGCCGCAGACAAAGTCAATATTACCTACGAAAGCGGCGGATCGAAATATTTACTGGAAGCAGACTATTGTTTCAACTGTATTCCAACCCACCTGATGGCAGGTATCGATAATAACTTTCCGCCTGAGTATATCAAGGCGATGAGCTACCCGAGGCGAGGCACAGCCTACAAGTCCGCATTTCAAACCAAGACCCGTTTCTGGGAAAAGGAAGACATCTACGGCGGCATCAGCTGGACCAATCAACCGATGCGACAGATCTGGTATCCCACTCACGGAATGCATAAGGAGAAGGGGGTAATACTGTCCGCCTACAATTACGCCGATCCTCTGCACTTTACTCGCCTGTCCCAGGAAGATCGCCTGGAATCCGTGATCCGACAAGGCGAGAAACTACATGCCGATTATCGCCAACAAGTAGAGAAGGGTGTCACCGTCGCCTGGCATCGCATGAATCATATGCTGGGTTGTTCTGCGCGTTGGGGACGTGGCGATGATATGCCACAGGAAGTAGAAAGCCTGTATCGCACCCTGCAGCAGCCCGCGGGTGGCCGTCACTATGCCATCGGTGATCAGGTTTCCATGCACTCTGCATGGCAGGAAAGTGCGGTGCTGTCTGCCCATTGGGCGATCAATCACATGGTTGAACGACAGGCAAGTACCGGCAACTTGCCCGCTCAGAAACTTTAGTAAATATGGCAGTCTTGCTTGTGAACAGATTCGCGCAACAGCTAAGTAGTAGTCTAGGCAAACCCACCGGAATCGAAATGACTAAAATCTTTGGAAAAATCACCGCGACAGTGATGGTCTCGCTGTTGGCAATGCAACAGAGCGCGAATGCGCAGCAATATGAGTTACTCGAGTCTTCGAACCAGGCGCTCAGCATTAAAATCTGTGCGACCTGTCACGGCTCCTATGGTCATGGCAACCCCGTAGTAGGGGGACCGAGTCTCGCCGGGCTGGAACCTTGGTATATCAAGAAGCAGCTGCAGAATTTTCGATCCCGGTATCGGGGCACTCAGGTGGACTATCTGCCAGGCTTTGAGATGCGTGCTTCAGTCGAAACCCTGAGCGACGAGGAAATAGAGTCACTGCTTGTTTCCATACAAAGCTGGGAGGCGAGGAAACCTGTAGCAACGATCAGCGGTGACAGTAGTCACGGCTCCGAATTATATGCCAGTTGCGCCGCTTGCCATGGCGCCAGTGGCGAAGGCAACGAGCTCCTCGGTGCCCCCGGCCTGGCCGGCAGAGATGACTGGTACATGCTGCGGCAGCTGAAAATTTTCAAGTCTGGTTATCGCGGTAGCCACCCGGATGATAGCGGCGGAGCACAGATGCGAGCCGGTATGCAGGCGCTTCAGACTGACCAGGACATGAACGATGTGCTCGCTTATATCGGTACACTGGAATAAAGAACAAACACACCAACAGAGATTGACTGCAGCGCAGGAAAAATTGATCCCCTTTACTGGCGCTAACGAGTCCCTGGACTTTCTAACTGGCCAGAGCCTTACGACTAACAGAGGACATAGTAATGCCGAGAAAAGTAAAGCAAGACACCGTAGCAGAAGTCAGCGAACAAGCTGAAGAAGTGGTAACAGAGGACGAGGTTGAGTCGAAATCGGTTCTCCCGCAGGTGAGCAATTTTAATTTGGCCCTCATTACCGGCTTGGGCCTGGCAGTTGTGATTGTCGTGGTCAGGATGGCAGGTGGCGGTAGTACCGACGAAGTGGCAGCGGTAGACGATGCGCCGGTCGCCGAGGTCGTAGCGGCAGTAGAAACAGCGTCGGCAGCGGCCCCGATTGCAACCAGCATCGGTGGCATCGAGCGCAAAGGTGAAGGCAGGCATTTCTATACCACCATAAAAATTCCGGCCGGGGCAGAGACGCTATATTTAAGTGGTTCCGGCGCATCCCGTAAAGAAGATGGCAGCATGGGGACAATGGAAGAGCAGACCCGAAGTACTTTCGCGAATTTCAAAACCACCCTGGAGGCAGAAGGCTGGTCAATGTCCGATATTGTCCAGGTAAGAGCCTTCGCCGTCGCCGGTGAGTACGGGGTGCTGGATTTCGACGGATTTAATCGCGCCTACCGAGAGTTTTTCGGTAGTGAAGATAATCCGCTGAAACCGGTACGTTCCTTCGTCCAGATAGCAGGCCTGGTGGTACCAGGCTGGCTGGTAGAAATTGAAATCAGGGCTGTCAGAGTACCCTGATAGCCTCCACAATTGACTCGCAGCACAGCGCGCAATCACCGAGACGCCGCCAGTGAATGCCATTCAAATCGGGGCTAAATCGGGCTTAGTCCAGTTGCTGTTGGAATAGTCAGGTCGCACGCTCTGCGTCTGTATACGCATGATCCCAGGCATTGTGACTAACCCCGGGCAGTTCCGTGTGACGCATATCGGCGCCGAGGGCCTCTCCGCGAACAGTGTGGCGCAGAGAACATCGCTGCAGTTGTGACTATTCGTTGGGTAGGGAATGCATGGGCTTCTCTCGAATCGAGTCTACTGTCCTTGATTTATTCCAATTCTGGGAATACTGGGTAAGAATGACACTGTAAGATGCTCCTAAACTCGAACAACAATCAAGAAAGGAAAGGAATTGCAATGAACAAGTTCAAGATGCTGGCCTCAACATTCATATTACTGGCTCTGCTGGTTTCAAACCTGGCTCATGGACAGGAGAGAAACTATATCAATGCCCGCAGCGCAACAGAATCAGGCGCGCCGCCGTTCAGTGGGGCAGTGCAGATAGGAGAGACGCTATACCTGTCCGGTATGCTCGGTCTGGTCAATGGCCAGGTTCCCGATGATCCGGCGGAAGAAGCCCGATTGGTACTGGACTCGATCAAAGCCACGCTGGAACAGGCCGGCATGACTATGGATGACCTCGTATACGTGCAAATTTTCTGCTCCGATGTTGCCCACTACGACGCTTTTAACGCGGTGTATCGCACTTACTTTACGCGGGAATTTCCTGCCAGAGCGTTTCTTGGTGCGGGCACCCTGCTGTTCGATGCGCGCTTCGAAATACAGTCAATTGCAGTGAAGCGGTAGCGTAGGGGCAGATCTATTTTTAGTGGTACCGGACTTTCATCCACCGCATTTGCTGCCAAAAGCAGAAAAATAAATCTGTCCCCTTGGGCTTGTCCCTTAGTTAATACGAAAACTATCGACGGGGGGCAGTTGGGCGCCCGAAAGATTGTCCGGGAGATCTTCACCGGCCACCACATCGTGTATTAATGTCCCGATGCCTTCGATGGTGGCCTCGATGCGCTCACCCGGCTGGAGATAGCCGCTGCGGACGCCGGTTTCAAATCCCGCCAGGGAAGTGCCGCCAGTGGTGCCGCTGTTGAGCACATCACCGGGAAACAGGGTAATCAGGGAAGAAGCATATTCCATGAGTTCCCAGATATTGAAGATCATGTCTCCGGCCCTGGCCTCCTGCACCACCACGCCATCTATGGATAGCCGTTGGTGCAGACGCTCCATGGGATCGCCGTAGAATTCCTTCGGTGTAATCCACGGCCCCTGGGGTGCGAAGGTGTCGTGGCCCTTGCCGACAAACCAGTCAGACCGACGGGTTGCATTGGGTCCCCGGCCACCCCGATCTGAAATGTCGATGGTTACCATGTAGCCGAACACGTAGTCCTGGGCATTCTCGGCCGCAATATATTTACCGGTGCGGCCGATCACTGTACCAAACTCGATCTCCCAGTCGGTTCGGGTCCGGCCCTGGGGAATAACGATGTTTTCACCGGTGCCGATGACTGCGCCTCTGCTCGGCTTCAGAAACAGATAGGGAAGTCCCCGGTTCTCACGACGCTCCCGGCTGGATACCGCCAGTTCCTCTTCGCTACAACCCTCGCAAATATGGGTGTAGAAATTTCCCGCCGCGTTCATTATCTTACCCGGGTACTGGATTGGCGCCTGCAGGTCGACAGCGGCCACATCATGAATGAAGCCGGGACGATTGCCTGGCGCAAGCATGTCTGCTTCCACCAGGTGATTGACGATTTCGTACAGGCGCAACTTGAGGCCGTACTCATAAAGACCGATGAGACCGAGCATGTCATCGGGAATGGCCATTTCCGGATAGGCCGGGTTCTGTTGCAGGTTGTCGTTGGCGGCGTGAATCTCTACCACCAGCGTATCGCGCAGTACCAAACCAATGGTCTGCCTGCCATCGGCGGCAAAGGTGGCGACATGAAATGGCTCGGCGCTCGTTGTCGCCTGCGCCGACACTTGCTCGGGGGTCAGCGCCAGCGCCGCCACGAAGTAAACAGCTATAGCAGTAGATGTAATACGCATGGTCAATTCTCCTGTTTTATGTGGGGTTCAGATGACCAGGTAAACCTGGTTTTATTCACGGGTATCGAAGTACTCTAATTCATAAATTTTACTGTGAGTTTCTTGCACTTATTATTCCTGCTGCGCCTGCCGTGTTTCAGCGTCGGGTTCCGGTGATGTCAGTCCTGAAGCTGAACAATGTCTTGCCCGCGGTGACATACAAGGTGCGCAAATCGGGCCCGCCAAAGGCAGCATTGGTGATGGTGTCCTCGGGAATCGGAATGTGCTCGAGCAGTTCACCGCTCGGCGTGAACACATGGATACCGGCTACGGTAGCTAAGGTTTCGCTTGTCCCGCGCAGCTGGTTCAGCCCTGCGGCGACATACAAATTGCCCTCGCTATCGATGGTCATGCCGTCGCCGCTGCGCCCCGGAAAGAAATCGTGAAACACCCGCATATTACTGACGGTGCCGGCCCGGCTCAGATCATAGGCGCGGATCAGCCGCGGCCCCTGCGCACCCTGGTCGGTCTCGATGACGTACAGGGTCGAGTCATCCGGCGAAATTACGATGCCGTTGGGGCGAATCACCTCCGGCTCGGTAAGGATGCGTTCGATGCTACCATCCGGATCGATCCGGTAGACGCCATGCACACCAGTCTGCTCTGGGGTGATGTTAGCCCCAGGTCGATCGGTGAAATAAATACGGCCGCGGCCGTCGAAGGTCAGGTCGTTCGGCTGATGAAGCTGCTTGCCATTGTAGCCATCGGCGAGGACCTTGATCACACCAGTGTCCATGTCAGTCCGCGTCACCCGCGGCAACACCGAAACCCCGTCACCGCCTTCGCAGGCCAGCAGTCGCCATTCGCTGTCGAAGAGCAGCCCGTTCGCACGGTGGCTGGGCTGGCGGAACGTAGAGAGTACCCCGTCGGTGGATAGTTGCATTATCCGATTATTGTAGAGGTCGGTGAAAAATACTGTCCCATCTTCAGCTACCGTAGGTCCCTCTGTGAAGGCCACCGTTGCAGCAACTGACAGGGATCGGGCCACTTCCGGCTCGGCACCGACCGCGACCAGCGGCACCAGAAGGGTCATCATCCAAATGGCAGCTCGTTTCATAGGGTCACTCCCCTCTGTCTCAGCTTTACAGTTCTGGAACTGTGTGAACACCAAGAATAGGAGCTACCCCCGTCGAAGTCCACGGCTTCGTCCTCTGCGGCTCGAACTCGCAGAGCAATGGATTCCACAATGAAGCATCTACCAGCAGAGTTAATGGCGCCAGGAGAGGACTTGAGAAAAACCTCTAACTAGTTGAATATATTGAGTTGTAGAGCTCATCGATTGTCAAAGTGTTACTACCTGTGTTACTACAAACTCTAGTCATTAGTGCCTAGATTGCCGACTATTTGGAGCCAATTTGACGACTTGCCCGAGATCATGACTGTTCCATTTCTGTAAGTTCCGGATTTCAGCGTTGAATGCGTTCGCTTTTGGCGGTGATTTCAACTGATCGATGCAATACACTCGTTAAATTTGTAAGCCGGCGTCTTAAAACCCAAAGTCTCTCTCGGCCGTTCATTTAACCTTCGTGTTACCTTGTTCAAATGTGTTTGTGAATGTACCGACAAATCCGTCCTCTTGGGAAAGTACTGTCTTAGTAGTCCATTCGTATTTTCATTTGAGAAAACACAATAATCAGATTCATGAATCAAAACCCGAAGAAGCGGGTTGCCTATAAAAGAAAGGAACAGGAAAAGAAGCGAAGCATTCTTACAGGGGGCATACGGTCATGGAAAACTGCAACGGCATGATTGTTAAAGCTGCGGCCAGCCCAGTGGTAACCTCCCAGTATAGATTGCAAAGCACGTGAGGTTAACGGCGATCTGAAAGCTTGCAATTGGTGTCTTTATCCTTCACGCAGATGCATGCAGCATATCTTCTACAACTGATGGAGGAATCTGCACGATTGCATAGTTTTGATCTATGACTCTTTGCTTTATTTTTGTGGATGAGGTTCGGGGATTATAGCTGACTTGAACAATCTTCTTCCCAGCCGCTTCTAAATAGGCTTCTACTGCAAGATTATGCGGTTTGTCTCCCCAATCCTCTCCGATCACAAAAATATCGACATTCAACTCCTTGCAGGCAGAGACATATTCAAGTTCATGGTAGGGCCGTACTAGATCGACACAGTGTAAAGCATTAAGCATTTCAACGCGTTGGTCGAGCGTAATAATGGGCACATTGGGCTTATAAAGGTTTACTATCTCATCGGATGCCACGCCTACCGCAAACGTATCTCCCAAAGTTTTGCAATATTCTAGCAATGCAAGGTGACCCACATGCAATAAATCAAACGTACCTACTGTATATACAACCATAGTGTAATTTTTATCCTTTGATCAGAATTGACCTCGCCGCTATTATAGCACACCAGCCCCAAGCCAGGAGGCATTCAAGTAATGCCTATCTAATAGGCTTACATATTCAAACAGATCAGTACAAAAGTGCCCTGGAAAGGAAGTACGATGAAATCGCAAAGCTCAGATCCTCAAGAGTTACAACCTGCTTCTATTCTCTCTTATGTCAGAGACCCTCCCAACTTATGTTCACTTGCCGGGTTAGCTTGCACAATACTGGCTATTTATTACAGCATATTGGGCGTTTACTCCGCTGTAATGATTGGCATGATCTGGGCGGTTGCTTTTGACTGGGCTGATGGACTTATTGCTCGCCAAATGAAGGGGCGAACAGGTGACGATCGAACCTTTGGTGGACAACTTGATGTCGTAATAGACATCGTGAGTTACGGAGTCACTCCCGCCATTCTTCTTTTGAGTTATGGCAAATTCGAACCGATATTTCTAGTCGGCGCATTTCTGATGGTTGCCGGTGCTGCGATAAGATTGAGCTACTTTAGTACATTTGGTCTTTCTGGTGGTTCGAAATACACAGGGTTGGCTCTCGATAACAATAGTATAGTTCTCGTTTTCCTATTTTTATTTGAAGGCTTTTTTAGCGAGGGCACTTTCGTCTATGCTCTCTATGCCTGCAGTCTAGTACTCACTGCTTTGAATGTGTCACAGATCAAAACGCCCAAACTTTCCGGAAATCCGGTGAATGTATTCATATTAGCTGCTTATACACTTGGGGTGACCGCCTTCTACGGCTGGCAACTATTGTAGAAAAGCTGGACCACGTCAACGCGACACGATTGGAAGCCCAGATGTTGATAGAATTTCTTTTACCGAAGTAGTTCTCGATTCTGATGTGACTACTTGGGAAACATTTACCGTCACACACATTTTGGCAAGCGAGCATAATGTTTTGGCTGCTGAAATTCTATTTCGTCATAATACCGCTCTCGCTTTGGGTGCGGGTTTTGCTGACAATGCGGTGCTGACAGCGGTTGTGCCCGTTGAGTCTCTAGCAATTTTTGGTGCGCAAGCAAATCCTGATCCAGGTGGTAGGGGACCAGGCTTTCCGACTATTGACGCACCCAATACCAGCTACTGTACGTCAAAATGTGGGGAACTCGGGCATTATTACGACGGCTACCCGACAACTCTTGAGTATAGCAACATAAAATCTATTCAAGAGGTTGAAGTGGTTTTAGGTGAAGCAAGTTGGGAAACGGCGTATCTGAGCGGTGATCATCCCTGGGGGACTCTTTGCTTATCAACTGGCTTCCCAATTCCTGCGGGTGGATCATGCACTAATAGTTGGATAAATTATCGGCCTGATGATAGTTCAGTACTTATTACGGATGACACGGGTACCTATTTCCCATCTATTTAGATATTGAGTTCGCTTTAATGTCCCTTCATTTCCAGTAGTGGGAGGGAACGCATTATCAGCATCGATGATTGTTAAAATGAAGGCTGATAATTGGGGGAAAGTGTGGATTAACGGAGAAAAGGTTGGAATTATTTTCCCTGATGCTGAAGCGGAGGGCGGCACACTCGATGGAACGACTGAGTATGCTGCTTCAGTAGTAGAAGGAGAAAACGTAATAGAACTGGTTGTAGGAGATGGAGGAGGCTTGGCTGGGTTTACCTATTTGGTTGAATTAACGATGCAAGCGGATGGACCTTTATCTATTACCCCAGAAGAAAGAGACAGCGATGGTGACGGTATACCGGATTCCACTGATCCGGATGATGACAACGATGGTGTCCTTGATGAGGACGACAGCGGCCCTCTCAATCCAAGCTCTGACAGCGATGGCGACGGTATATCGGATCAAGATGAGACTGCTGCTGGTACCGATCCATTGAATCACGATACCGATGGTGATGGTGTCAATGATGGTGATGATGTCGATCCGCTTGATCCGAACTCTGACGGCGACGGCGTCTCGGATTCTGATGAGACTGCTAATGGTACCGAACAGTCTTTATAATCAATAGCTTACGTTAATTTATACGATATACCCATCATAATACCCATCATAAACGTTGGCTCAGGTCGCCTTTTACCCCCCTAAAATTCATTTATGGGTGACCCTGCATATAAGGGTCGGGGGGAGCCTTCCCCCTGCCTTAATAATTACAGTTGCCAACCCCATACTTAAGAGCCAATTTGGGAAAAATTCTAATTCTGGGGAGGAATTATGGCTGAGTTGATAGTGGTTGCCTTGTTGATCCTTCTCTTGTGGGCCTTATTCCGGG